>Ga0041059_1000269_pt1 | contig 36048 bp, 28 predicted proteins | sample AraColnosormetaG_FD_56232 | JGI IMG/M metagenome (GOLD analysis project Ga0041059, IMG submission 56232) | Arabidopsis roots microbial communities from North Carolina, USA - Col MF nosort | ecosystem: Host-associated > Plants > Roots > Unclassified | place: USA: North Carolina | collected...
TTTTTTTTTTTGTTTTCAGTTTTTGTTTTTTTTTTCAAAATGTTTTCAGAATATTAATTATTCATTCAAAATAAAATATAGGGGTAAATTCGTCTTAACACAATTCATTAACTCAAAGTTGATATGAAGACTCTAAAGTGGTTTTGCAGATTATTTGTTCCACAAAGGGGACACAAGAGATGATCACTCTCCAAAATCGCTAATCTTCAGAAATAAAAAACAATTAGTTTCCTTCTGAAATAACTTCGGTTATACTTTGGTTAACCGAACCGAACCGAAAATTGTGAAGAACCGAAATTACTCATGAGAGATGAGTTAGGTTTTGTGAAATGGTCTGGAACCAAACCAAGTCACACTCTCTCAGTCTCACCTAGTCTAGAAAGAAACCGAAGTAGCAACACTCACGTGGGCGAAGTTTTTGTGTGGACAAACAACAATATTGGATATGCAGACGTTTGCTTCGGAAGTGTTTGTTTCATGCTTGCCCATTTTTGCCTTCAAAAGATGACAATTAACACAACCAAAAATAAACAATATGACAATGGAAGTAGTTGAACAAAGATGCCGATACATACGCCCCCATTTTATTTTGTCATTTTTAGATAACCATCTTCTTTTTGTTATCTATAACACAATTATCAATTAGTTAGGACTTATGAGTCATAATTAGTACTTTTTCATCAAAATTTAGTCTTATCTTTCCCAAAAAAATCTAAATTTAGTCTTAATTATTAAGGGCATCTTCAACCCTACTATATTTTAGAGTAAAAATTCTAAATTATTCTCCAACCCTACTCTATATTAAACTTTAAAATAGAGATTTATCTATAATTGCTCTCTATATATAGAGTAACTCTATTCTTTATTCTATTTTAGAGTTGAATTTTTTTATTTATACTTTGATCCACAAATTTAAACTTTTTATTTAATACTTATTATCATTTCACGAACAACAATTACAACATATAGTTTTATAAAAATTAACAAGCAAAGAAATACTAAAATTAAAATAAACAACATAAGAAAACTAAAACATAAAACTAGTAATTTAATATTCTGGTAAATTGGTTGTAGATCCGCCAAGATAATTAAAATATTGTCCAAATGAAGTAGATGGAGGAAGAGTTTCTTGATCTTGATATTGTTGTTGGACACATCATTTTTGTAAAATCTGTGCTTGTTCAGTCTCAAAATATGTTCGAACATTTGGGTTTTGAAAGAAATTCAAATCATAAAATATTTTTTTTTTCTTCTTTTATTTGATCATATGTGGGAAAAATACTCTAATGGTGTTGTTTAAAATAAAATTTGTAATGTTTTATTATTGTCATATGATGTAATGTTTTTTATATATAATTAGTGTTTAATTTAAATAATATCATATTGTATGAGAATTTTGCAAAACTATAATATATATGATCAAATTGTAAATTATATAATTAAAAAGTACTAGTATATAAAATATAAATATAATATTGTTAAGAATATTCTTTTTTATAGTAGAAAATAGAAAAATACATTAGAATTACCCTATTTTATAGTAAGATATAGAGCTACAAATTGGAGATGGTCTAACCCAACAAAATTAGTGTTACTTTAGTAGTTCTTTATTTATTTCACATGGCTAATTATTTTCTTATAGTTCATTAAAGAGTACTTTATTTTGTTAAACTTTAATTAAAGAGTACTTTATTTTTGTAATTAATATATATGAACTGGAAAATAATTAGCCATAAAGATCATATGATCCAATCTATGCCATTAAAATGCTCTGACAGGTTCCGACTTGTTTCTCTTGTCAACGCCCAAATTCGACTTTTTTTTTGTTTCCCTTAACAAACCAAATTTCACTGTTTCATTCTTTTACGCGTCGAGAGTCTCCTCCATGAGAAGCAAATTCTCAGCTTCTTCCGATGATCTAGCTTCACTTAGATCTCATGTAAGTTTGTTTATCTCCCGATCTGATTTTCTGTCTCTCTAACGTTGTTGTTGATTGATCATGAGATTTTGCATTTACCCAATTCGTTTCAGGAACTGATTTGGCGAGTTTGATGATAAAGTTTGTATTTTTCTTTGTGGGTTGATTTCAAATTGTGAGAAAGATTCAAGATTTTTTGTCGTCTCAATGATGCAGCAGCAAGATCGAATTGGTGATGAAACAGATCTTGAGTCTTTCACAAGTAGTGTTCCTAGTAGAGACGCTTCTCATAGGTTTAGTTCTCATCAGTTCTCAGGAATGGTTAGACAAAGAGCTTATATATTTGATGGTGATGGTAAATACTATAACAAAGAATGGGATCTTGCTGAAGGAACAGGGAAAGAGTTTTGTTGGTATCATGTTGAATTACCTAAAGGAAATCAGAAGCTTTCTCAATCTGCTCAGCATTTGATTGATGCTTTATGCCCACCATTGAAGCTTCAGGACATTCTTGCTCTTGCTAGTAATGGACCCTTTTGTGGGCATGTTGATGGAGCGCTTGTCTTTAGAGTTAATTCTCCTGGTCCTGCTTCTAGTAGTAATACGTTTAAGATTGCTGCGAGGATTACTGAGAACTCTGTGATCACTGTTTCTTTAGGACGAGTTCCTAGGTTAGGTTTCTCGCCTATGGGTCAATCGCTTCTCTCGGAAGTTCCTAGTGTGATTGAGGAGCATGTTCTTGAGTTCTTGTTGAAAATGAACCATTCTGAGGAAGCTGATAACCCTGTGCCAACTTCTGTTTCGAATCTTGTTGTGCATATTATTGACACACATGTTGATCGACTTCAAGATGTTGTTACTGAACTTGAGATCGAATTGGATGGGGTGGAGCTAGAAATGGATAGAGGTTAGCTAGCACTCTCTTCTTCAAAAGCTCTATATTTGTCACTAAAACCTTAAATGACTCGGATTTAAACATGCATTTGCCATTGTTTTGTGCACCATTTGATTATTTCTTTTCAAGTCTATGAACATTTGCAGCTTTATTTCAGAAGGTTTTGTATAGTTGTTTTTTTGGCTTTATATGTATCATCATTATTGACAATAGGTGGATTTGCTATGAAGAAAAAGATGTTGGATGATAGAAGGTTCCCGAAATTGCATCTCAACTTGCAGCGTCTATTGCAGGTAGAGCTATCACTACTAAGCCTTAAGCTTTCTTCAGAACATTGTTGTTCGTGATTTCATATCTTTGCAGCAACATTTTTGTTCTTTTAAGAACATCCTGGTTTGTGATTTAAAAGACTCTGGCTTCATTTTGTGTTTCTACTCTTAGTTAAACATTTGCACGAATCTCAGGTGATTGCGCATGGAGAACAAGTATTTCCAAGAGTGAAAGAAAAATGTTCCACGAAGCCTTGGTTTCTGGCAGAAGACATCCACTCGTTGGAAGAGTTGATTGGGAGGTTAAGACGTTTAAAAGAGAATGTAGGCTTCATTGCGAACCGTGTGACTGCAATCCAAGCTGGGTTGGATAGCTGGCAAGCCGAACAAATCAACCGAAAGCTCTATTACCTCTCCTTTCTTTCCATCATATTCCTTCCTCTATCAATTATAACCGGAGGTAAACCAAAGCACCCAAAACCAATTCTCTGTTTCCATTTCGTCACGGAAGTAGTATCTTAACCTGTTGTTGTTAATGTGGCTAAATGGCCAGTTTTTGGGATGAATGTTGGAGGAGTACCTTGGACGGGACAAGACAAACCGGAGCTAAGAGACGGATTCAGAAATGTGATGTACATCTGTTTGATAATGCTGGTTCTAGTGTTGTGCTGCTTCGGCTTTCCAGCGTTATATAGTCGCATAGCGTCTTGGTGGGGAACGAGAGATATGAAAAGAAGTTGGTCTCTTAACAGAAGATCGTTTAAGAAGATACCAAACATAGTCCAAGAAAGAAAAGGCTACCTTAGGCTCTAAACCAAACACACTTCTCTCTGAGTACTTCATTTACTTTCTTTTCACCTTTCTTCATTTGCAGAGACATATATACTTCTGTCATACTCTTATGGAACTTTGGTTTCACATGTATTGTTGCTTAGATCTTGAGTAAGACTACAATGTACAGCTGCTATTCTTTTAATTCTTGGTTCTTTTTCATTTAGAGAGACTCTTGTAAGAGACAATTGTGTATCCTTTTTTGAGAAAGGCAACAAGAGATTGAATGGAGATTGTAAGTGGAGATCTTTCGAAATATCGAATGCTTGTTTTGTTTTTTCTCTCTTAAAGCTTTAACGCTCTCAAATTGACTTAAAGGGGAAATTAGGGGCATATTAGGGGATTCTTAGATTGTAAATGATTAAATTTAAATGTTAATTGAGCAATTTAGTTTAGAGGTGCTCTAAGCTATGAGATGCTCTTAAGCAAAACGCGGTGGTGACGTGACATGATTTGGTTGGTTGGGAGAATAATATTAATCAAGCTCTTATTTGGGATAAGGTAAAAATAAGAAATATTATGCGAGCATGTATAATACTTCACAATATGATCGTAGGAGACGAACGAGATGGGTACACTCAATTTGATGTCTCTGAATTCGTACAACCGGAATCAACTAGAAGTTCATAAGTTGATTTTACCTATTCTACAGATATGTCTTCAAATCTCGAGAATATGTTGGAAACTTGAACTCGAATTCGTAATCGACATGCAAATCATTAATTGAAATCTGATTTGGTTGAAACATATATGAAAAATATTTGGCATAAATCAATAGTTAAATTTTATGTTTCATGTATGTTTTTTTTATGTCATCAGTGTATCAAATATTATGAATTCAATAATGATTAAGTTTTTTTTTGTTTTTTGGTCAGAAAACATTTTTTTGTTATAAAATGTTACTCTCCATCAAATGAGGAATTGGTTATAAACGAAGAATACAAAGCCATCAAGGCTAATAAAAACGCTGCAACAGACGCCAAGCGAACGACACAAAAACAGTAGATAAATGGATAGGACGAAGCAATCCTAGCAATCGAGCAAACAACATCATCATAGAGCCTATCTTAGATTGTAAATGATTAAATTTAAATGTTAATTGAGCAATTTAGTTTAGAGGTGCTCTAAGATAGAAGGTGCTTTTAAGCAAAACGCGGTGGTGACGTGACATGATTTGGTTGGTTAAAAGATATGCAGATCATTAAATCACCTAGCATCTAAATAGCAAGCAAATAAGAACATGGATCATCAGGTTCTCTCTTTTCCAACTGCCACAAGAAATCACGAACAGCTAGTCAGATTTATTACATTAATTGTTTTTGTTCTTTATAATATGTTGAAGTCGTTTTGAAAAATAATAAGTCTTTAGAGACTTAGTCTTTGTAATTTAAAGGGACAACCTAAAAAATATATTATCGTCATCTTACTTGGATCAAGGGGTATGTATCCGAGATTTTGCAATAATTTGTTTAAGAAATTTAGTTAATTCTAGTGTTAAATCTTTCTCTTTTAGGCTATTAAGCATGAGTTCTTCAAGTGTTAACCCTATACCAAATGATTTTGAAGATATGAGTAAAAGTTTTGAAAACATCAAAACTGAATTGAAAACAATGAAGTTTGTGGCGAGCTTGAGAAATTTGCTATTGGTGATGAAGGCGAATTAGTTATTGTTGTTTTGGATGCCATTTAGACAGAATACATGAACTACATAAACTACATAAACTACAAGGTAACTTTAATCAAAATTAATCTATATCGATAAAAAAAATATATCTATAATCTGTGTCGTAGATGTACTTGATTTGTAGTATATTGAATAATATAGAATATAAAACAAAGTAGATATTTCAGTTAGAATTTTAATTTGAGTTTTTTGGTTTAGATAAAAAATTTCAAATATATAGTATATTTTCATTTGCTTACTTTACTTATCTTTTTAAATTGCATAGGCATGAAAGATTTCTAAATATGTTCATTTGGTACTTAGCTTAACTTAGATTAGATTGATGTCCAACGTTGCATCTCAACTGCCAAATTTTAATTTATTTTTCTGTTTTCTTAGATTTTGTGTGTTTTTGGTTCAATCTTTATATTTTATTTTCAAATTGTGTTATGAAACCAAAAACTAAAAAAGTATTCGTATATGGAATACAATGTCTGTATACATTTGATTTTAGTTAAATAAGTTTTTAAAATTCCATGAACTCATTTTTTAAGGATAATAAATATGAATACTCTCAATATAAAATAGACTTGTTTTAGAACTATGAGAGTTGTCAAATACTATATGAATTGAAAATTTGTATGTTAGCGTTATTTTTTAAAACATCAAAAAGAGCATGACACTAGTGGTAAACTATAGATATGTACTCTTCACCATAGCAACCTATTGTATAATATTGTTTTCTATCAATTTGGTCGTCAGTCTAAAGCACATACATGTTGAAAATATAACTCTGTTTTTTGTTTTGTCTAGAAAAAATATCTTTGCTCGTATAACTATTTTTATCGATGATTTTTAATATTTATTTTACGATCAATTCATAAAAATAATTAATGAATGTAAAATGAATTGACTATAAATGATCAAGAGTTGAGTTTTTGGCCATCAAAACATGCATTATAAATGTTCACATGTTGATCTTTCATTTTAGAGTTAACCTCGTTTAATTAAAAATATACATATTTTGTTTATTTTATTATTGTATGACATGACGCTTAAACTAAAGGAGGTGAATACAATGATTTACTCCCAAATATTAATCTTGATCAATGTAGGGATATTGACACAGATAAACAAAATGTTTTTTCGAAAAATAGCCCCATATTTTGAAACTTCTATAAATATCACCCCAGAGTTTTTAATTGGATATTAATAAATAATTAAAATGAAAACTAGAAAATAGAAACCCTAATTCTAATTCTTCTTCGACTCGACGATTCTCGATCTCCACTTTGACGATCGTCAGAAAATTCGATCGCCTCGGCCAGAATCTTGTTACCATTTCATGCATGTATGATTCCTCGACTCAACCCAATCGACCCAATCCAATCGACTTAACCCAATCTCGATTCCTTGTTGTTTCCCCTTCTTCAACCTAATTGACTCAATGTAAGCTTGGCTCCGCGGATCCTCCTCGATTCCTCGCTGAAACTTAGTTAAAATTTAAAGACTAATCTAAAAACATTTCTCAACAAAAAAAAGACGATAAAAATTGTAATATGTTGCCTTCTCCTCAAAAGAGGTGAGACCAAACTATTTTTTGATCATGGATTGGTGTAAAAGGTCCCGTTAACTTCCTACGATAACCCATCTTGACCTACCAATGGAAAAGAAAGCACAGGTTGCACCAAAATTAGCGAAATGGTACATACAAAATTTAATGGGAGGTTTATACAAAACAAAAATTAATAATTGCTGGTTTTTGGATGCTGATCGATTGACAACTTCCATATGACCAATATGTTTGAATGATTTTGTAAGCTTGAATTGGTTTAGAATCATACCATAGTTTTTTAGAATAACGATTAAATTTAACATCAAGTAATTTATAAATAAAACTGAATAGAGCTTCTCTACTAGGCACGACTATCGAGGCGGCTCTCCCGTTATTGTATTCCGACGTTGGCATAGATTTTGCTCCGGTGTCAGGATTTTTTTTGTTGAACAGAATATGTTGTATTTTGCAAATAAAAAAGAAAAAAGAAGAATATGTTGTACATTTCTTTGTCTAATTAATAATTTTAGAAAAAGAAGCAAAAATAAATAAAAACAATTTTTTGAATATTTTGTTGGTTAATGCTTTGTCAATACTTGTTAACGCTAGTCAATATCGGATTACCTGAATAAAATGTTCGTGATGTTGACCACATGTCATCATATAGTTGATATATGTGGGCATGTAATATATTTAGTTCGTGTAGTTGGTTGTGCATTTTTAAATTTAGCATGTGCGACCATATATTTAGTTATACTTCGTATAGCTGAGTATATTTTTTCCTCTAAATTATCATCTTCTTCTTTTTTGTGAAACAATAATGTAGATTCTACTAACATCAAACTTTTGCCCGGGAAACTATGATTGTTCTGAAAATTGTCTCGAAATTGAGCCAAATAATCATTACTATTTCACTCTGAGAATTTATAAATTATTTGGAAGTTGCTTCCCGAAAAGTTGGAATTTATATTTGTGAAGTCGACTCCCAATGTGACTTTGTTTTAGCCGGGAGATGTCATTCGGTGTTATACGGACTAGGGTGATGCTAGAATTTCTTGGTTTCATGAGAGTTCTGCATGGTTAAAGCCTATGCTCAAAGGAGTTTACCTCATGGTTTGTTCCCTTTTAAGAATCCATGTAACTTTTCTCTTTCTACATGATTTACTAGTTTTTAAATGTTGTGTATTTGCTTAGTAAATTCTTTTTTGAACGTGGTCTTGGCGATATAGGCTTGAAAAACTGAACCTAATTGTGCGTCTATTTTATTTTTTGAAGTTTTATATCCTTACTCATTTTTTCAATCTTCCAACAAAACTTGGGGTCTAGCCGTCTATGATCTAGGTTCTAGGTTTAAGGGTTTAGGGAAATTTTGATTGAGTCATTCCTTTTACTACATCTCGAGTCTTGCTAACTAATCTTAAACGATAAAAATCACATTTATTAATTACAAAAACTCATTACAAACATTCAATTTATTTATTAAAAAAAACACACACAAATAAAACAAAAGATAGATGGCTCATGCAGCCTAGCGAGCTTCAGGGGTATATTCAGTACCAAAGTTCGTGCTGACTTCTGTATATTGGATAGATCCCTTTGACTCCATGTTTTGACTCATTCCTCTCCTTGAGTTTTCTGATGCCAAACATTCATTTAATTCGATTACAACTTGAGACATGGTTGGTCTTCCAGTTGAAGAAGGATTTACACACGACATTGCTAGTTCAACTGCTCTCCAGACAGAACCAGCATCATAATCTCCACTAAATTTTGGATCTATAATGCTTTTGATGTCTCCTTTTGTAAGCATCACCCCAACCCATTCAGCTATATGTGGTTTTTCACGACTTTGGTTGATCACATGTTGGTTTGTGATGATCTCTAATAGTACGATTCCAAAGCTATAAACATCACTTTTCTCGTTCAACCAATTTGTTCGATAATATCTGCAAAATAGTTTCTTTATACCATTAGAAAAGCGAAAAAATGCAAAACAATATTGTATGAATTAAGCGATGAAAGACGAGAGCCAATAATATTGATCTCCAAACTAATTAATAAATTACCAAACTGGTAAGCTACAAACATATAACACTTACTCTGGATCAAGGTACCCAGGAGTTCCAGCAACAACTGTGTCCACACGGGTTTCTCCTTCAAGAGGAAAAGATCTCGAAAGACCGAAATCAGCAAGCTTGGCCTGAAAATGTTCATCCAACAATATATTTGTGGTTTTGACATCTCTATGTACCATTGGTGGTTTGCATCCATTATGCAAGTATTCCAGCCCTATATAGTAAATTTTATTTTCATCAAGGCTTAAGCAAAGAACAAGAGGAAATCAAGAAAATATGTATGTCAAAACTCATTAAACCTTGCGCGGACTCGGCCACTATCTTTAGTCTAGTTTTCCAGTCCAAAATAGATACACCTTGGTTTCCTACAGTTAATTCGAGATACAAATATGAAAAAAAAAAAAAACAAGAAACAAACGTGATATTAGTAGAAACTCTTTAATTATACTTACCTAACATATGTTCTTTAAGATCTCCTTTAGCCATGTACTCGTAGATGAGAGATAAATTTTCTCCTTCATCACAATATCCAACGAGGCCAACCAAATTTTTATGGTGAACTCTGAGAAGGAGTTCTACCTGAAAGGGTAGAAAGAATTTCAACTCAAGATTTAACAAATCACATCTTATTGAACATTGATTTTTCTACAAATTTGTAATCTAAAATTGTTGTATAAAGTACCTCTGCTTTGAATTCTTTATACCCTTGAGATGATGAGGGTGATAACATTTTAACGGCTACTTGTTCAGCATCATTCACAGTTCCATGATAGACCATTCCAAACCCTCCTTTACCAAGGATTTTCTCAAAATTATTTGTCATCTTTACAACTTCCGAATAAGTAAATCTTCTGTTTTTCGTCGTTATTGTCGGGTCTAATGATCTAGATGTTCTAGAAACTGATACATGCATAGATGATGATGGTAAGACATAAGCAAAATATTGAGAATTTTCATATTTATATTGCGAATATGTTGCAATGTTTATATGAAATGGATAAGTTTTCGTATATACCTTCATTGCGTGGTGTTTTTCTTTTTCTAAACACCAAAAAAAGAGCTAATGCAGATCCAAGAACTACTACAAGTGCAATTGATACCACAACCAATACTACAACATTCTTTTTCTTGGCACCTCCATTTCCGTCTTTGCTTACACATGATCCATCCGGACAATTAAGATAAATATTTCCTTCAAGACTGAGGGTTACTCGTGTTATTTCGGATAACTTAACACATGTAATTCTTTTATATATTCATCTAAATGGTATGATAAAATAATTACTTTAACTTAAGTCCTTTCTTCTGGAGAAGGGTTTGAGGAACAGAACCACTAAGATTATTCCCACTTAAGTTTCTGTTAAATTACCAAGTCAGAAAAATAAGAAAGTCAAAGGCAAGCTTGTAATGGAGGAAACTAAATGAAAAAAAAAAACAATTTTTATCATCTCAAAAGAGACTTACATGACTAAGAGTGATTTTAAGCCAGCAAGAAACTCGGGTACTCCTCCTGTCAAATTGTTATTTGACAAGTCCCTAATTAAGCATTTGTAAATACAAAATATGTTATACGTAATATGTAATTTTTGTACCTAGAGATAACAAATTGTTTTCTCTATTCTCAGCTGCGAACTTTAAAATACTTACAAATTTTGCAGGTGGGTTAGGTTTTGAATGGCAGATGCAATGATCCCCGTTAAATGACTTGATGATAGGTTTCTACATATATGTTCATGAAAATTCATGTCATATAAAAATCTTTTCAATGATGATGATATGATGTGAGAAGTAAAACGATAATTTAATGACTGATCTTACAAAAAAGTTATTGTAGGTGGTGTGGAAATATACGAGTTGTTGCAGTTTAAGCCATCCCACATAAACCGTTTAGGAACACATGGATCTCCTTGCCAGCTAGTTTTACTCACTCCATAAGTATTTTGGATATTCTTGATAGCAATAACTAGAAATAAGTTCATAAACATGCATGATATATAAGAAATCAGCACAAAACAAAACCAATAATTCATATAGATAATATTTTGAAATGACATACCATCATCTTGATTTGTTTCCAATTCGGGGAAATCGATCACGGTGAAAACCTCGAGGGCACTACAAAGCGGAGGAAGAGTAGACTTTGACGTTTTTAATAACTCTATGATGCATTGCCCTCCTTCACATATTTGTGGTTTAATAAAGTATATAGTTCCTGTGGCGAACGTTTTAGGTCTATACCGTTCCAAGGCAAGGTTTCCATTCAACATCATGTCGAATTCTCGGGTTTCATTGGCCTGTAGAGTCTGAATATCGGCGAAGTGCATGTAACTATAAAATTTGGCCGTAGAAGGAATCAATGACCAGGTGAAGTTGAAGGGCGCATTTTTACTTATGGGTGTTGAGGCTGAAGCCATTACAAATTTTGGTGGATCATAACCATTTGAACTGTTAACATTGAGATTTGTAGTCAATTCTGTCCACGCATCCTCATCAAAGAACGGATACCAATGACGATCGTTGACATCATTCGGGTACCTGACACATTAATTTATGTATTAGAAACAGATATTACTTATTATGTACATTGTAACCAAAACTGAACTTGATTAATATAAAGACATGATTGATACCGTATTATTCTCCTTGAAGTGCTGAAATAATTCCGAAATAAGTATTTCAGCGAGCCACTTTGAGTATTGTAAGTATCGTTTATAAGTGGTCGCAGCTCTAAGCTATTAATAATAGGTATACTCTCGCCTGTCTTAATAAGACAAACCTGGAGTACCTTAGATTTGGTACTGTGGATGATTTCTTCTGTGGTCACTCCGTTCATTAAATATACAGCTGTGTTCACGTTTGCCCATAGATTAGGACCAAGGTAAAGGTCAAACTCGAGTTCTTTATTAAGACCATCGTAGTTACCATACACGAAACTGGCTCTGATCAGGTAGTTTGTGCCGAGCGTGACGTTCAAGGTATAACAGTTTCGGACTCCTTCGGGGAAGTACCTAAGCTGTAAAATTGGTTTGTTGTAGGTTGACTCCAATTCCTTATCGATTGTACCAGTTTTACCGCTCTGCACGAAATCATTGTCCGTTGTGTATGTTAAGTCGGTTGCAGCATCGACGTAAGGAGGTTCATTGGGGGATAACCCACAATCTAAACTGATGAATCCTAGTAAGAAATATGAATTGTAACGTACATAACAACGTAATTAAATGTATTAAAAACAAACAAAAAAATGTGTATGTAGCTAGTAGATATATACCTTCTTGATTTCCAGCTTCAACGACATGTAAAAGACCAAACGTGATGAAGAATAACACACATAAGAGAATTGCTTGAGGATGTGTTTTCATTTTTCTTCTTTGGTACAACCGTACAAAGGAGATTGACATGTATAAATACGTGTAACGCTTTTGAGATTTATATGCAATGGACATTAGAGGAAACAAGTTAGCACGATGTTATATTTGCACGTTCAACTTGTGCAAAAAATAGAACTCCATGAAAATGTACAAACCGTACATTTAAAGGAAATTGACATGTACAAATACATAGAAAACTATTGAGAGATATATATGCAATGGACAATGGGAAACAAGTTAGCACGACGTTATATTTGCAAGTTTAACTTGTGAAAAAAATAGAGTCAGCGAGCTCTCAAACCAATATAAGTAATAATAAGTGTGTTTTGATTAAAATTTATAACAAATACAAACATCTAATAATCGCTCCTTGCTCTTTTAAATGACTAGCTTATTGTTGTGGTCCTGATTCTCGAATGCCAACTAGCAGAGACGGATTAGATAGCCAATCACCTGGTTTAGTGAATTAAATTCAGAATTAACCACAATAAATTTTCTCTTACAATATGCCTTATACAATATTTGAAAAGTCAGAGAGCGAGAAAATTATACTTTTCATATGTGTCAACGCTAAATCATTCTTACAACATGTCAGAAATTACATCAGCTGCCATTACTAAAAATAAAGTATTTATTACTAAAATAAATATATTTCAGAGACTTATTACTTATATAGTAACTAAAGAAAATCTTCTACAATTGTTTCATAAATCATACTAAATATATTTAGTCAGTGTCGATTTCAGATGTTTTGAATAGTTGATTCGGAATGCAAGGGTCGAGAATGAAATTTGGTATCGTCTGATTTGGAAGGGTTATGAGATTATGAGGGATGGTTTGTGCTTGAAGATAAATTTATGAAATTATGTGTCTTCAGATTGTTTGGTTTATTGTTCTGCTAATTTTACTTTGTTATCTAAAAATTGTGGATGCCCATTTGAACATGGACGGACTAAATCATAACCCATTGAAAAAATTTCAGTACGGACAGTCCATATGGATGCAAGCAGTCCTAATTGGTAGCTCTATTAAAATGAACAAGTATTGAAAGAGAAACGCATTTCCTGAGACCTAGGTCAAACTATAGACACCCCTTATTTTTGTATAAATAAAAGGGGGGTTATTAACAAAATCGTGAAACCTTCATTTAACGTAAATGGTGATACAAAGCAAGCTTAAATACTAAGAGAGATAGCCAACTATACACAAGATATATAACCGAAGATAACCGAACTACATTCAACATTTAAACCGGAGAGATATAATCTCTAGTATGATTTATGGGTTTACATTGGCCCTAGAATCGTATATTGCTTATCAGATCGAAAGTTAGGTTGAAACGCTAAACATATCAGCGTATTATGTGAGATGAGTAAGGACATTCATATTGATGTAAAAAAACTCTTTTCTACTTGCTCATTCTTGAAAAAAAAGATATAGAATAATTGCTTATTCAATGTGACATGTAAAATTGTTCTTCATGGAAAAAGTTTCTTGAATAGAAAATAAGACATGGCTCGTATGATACGAGTCGTATCAAAAAGGAAAAAGAAAATAAAAGACGTGGGAATTTGGCTTTGCTGGCAACAGAACACTTTCTTTTGCTGCAAGTTAGGGGTGTAAGATATATAAGTTATCTTTATACATGCACGTTAAAAGTTAGAACTGGCTTTTGGCCGACCTTAGCGAGGTAGTCCTCTCGATAATCTTCCTCCAAACTCCTTGGCTTTATAGCGTTTTTCCTCTTGGCTCACTTCTTCACGATTTCTACATGTTTTAGTTCAAAATCTCGTGAGATTTGTCATTTGTCATATGTCAAAAGTCACTAAAATAGAACAGAGATTAAAACAATTCAAATGACCCCAAAAGGACCTACAATCGACCATATAGAAATGTAAAAAAGCGAGATGTAGATTAAGCTACTACCATATCACGCTATCTAGTACTTGATTATTTACTTATCTAGCTCTTCTAAATATTTCAATAATGATCAATATCTCATCTTGAATTCTTATTAAGGGGACATGGACAAGCCTTACAAGGCAAACTTCCACCAGCTAAAAGCTTATCAATCATCATGTATCATTTTAGCCTTTCACAAAGAAATCAAGTGATTGTTCACGTGAGCGATATAATATGTGTTTTCTATAAATCACCATGAATAAAACTCGATTTAAAAAAAAATCGTGTATCTTTTAGAAAACACATACTAATATATGCTAAAATGACAGATTACGAATGAATATATACAGATTTTTAGTAAATATCTCTTTCTGCTTTTCAATTAAGCTCAAAGTCCTCATTGATGGACTACAACCAATAACTAAGGAGACAGTTGTTGATTTTCCAGGTGGTAGTGAAGCCCTTATTACGCTGGATTACAAGAATCTTAAGAACCATTGTCTTCACTTCAATAGGCTCACTCATGAACAGAAAGATTGTCCGGATTTGATATTTGAAAAAGAAAAGAATGCGGGAAACAAATCATCAGCTTTCTCCCAAAGTTTAAAGACAGCTTCTAGAAACTTTTATACGCCAAGAGATAACTTTTTAGCCCCCAGGGAAAGGTCTGAAAAGTCTGGCAGCTATAACAAAGCATATGAGGATAATAATCGCCATTCAAGGCAGAGTAATACCTTATCCGTTAGGACTTCAACTCAGAGAGATTCTGTCCCCCCTACAGATAGGCACCCTCATAGTAGAAGGTCAGCAGAGAGATCTTTCGACAGAGCTCCCAGCAGAGATTTGGTCTCTCACTACCCGTCAAGAAGAAGCAGCTATCACCCAAGAAACTCCCAGCAACAGTGGAGAGAAAAACATAAGAGTGATTTTGCATCCCAGTTTGAACTCACTGATTCCTCAAGAAGAAGACGTACCACCTTGGAGAAAAATGTAAAAAATATTGGTCAACAATCATCATATCCCTTTCAGGCCAACCCTGCTAGCTACTAGAAGAAGGCTAAGTCCAATAGAAGTTGGATCCCCCCCTCAGATTATCCCTACAAAAGAACAAGTTATGAGTGAACTACAAGAAGTCACAGTCCAATATATAACATGTGCAGACCCTACAGAAAGTGCAGCTAGAAAGCAAAGAGTGCTACAAGGTGAGGCAAGGAATTTAATGGCCAATACAACTAACCTAATAATTCAGGCAGCAACAGTTTCTACTTCCTCTACATAACCAAACGAAATAATCAATCAATATAAAGAGAGACTCAATGTCATAGAAGAACAAGTTCAAAACTCAGTCCCCACTGGGGAACACACAAAGAGAAGAAGAGGCAGACCACCTTCAAAAAATGGCACTAAACCAGCACCCAAATTACTTGGAGTTAGCCCAAAAGTGAAACCTTACTACTGGATACCCTAAGAAAACTCCACATTAGAGGTGCTCTCCACAGAAAGTCACTAACCTAGCGGACCCAAGTACTGTCAATCGGGACCCAGAAGAGAACCTCCCTCCCTCAATTGGTCCAATTTTCAAAGCTGGTTCTACTAAACCACGAATACCTGCTGCCCCAAAGATCAAATTGATCCTTGCAAGCAAAAAAAAAGATGGTGGATATTTAGAACCCGCCAGCCCCTATTCTTTAAGAATGGTAAGCTAGAACTGTTGTGGGCTGGGGAATCCTATAACAGTTCGCAGACTCAGGAATATCCATAGCCAGATATCTCCTGACATACTATTCCTTATAGAGACTAAGCATAACTCTGAAATTGTCCTAAAAAACTAGAATGGATGGACTATACCTCATATGCGTTTGAGTCTGCAGTAACTCCGGGAGCAGGGGAGTGGCTCTTTTTAGGAAAAACAAGTGGAGTTAGAAATTCTCAGCTCTTGTCTACACTACATCGATACCAAAATTACGACAAAGGGGAAAAGCTTCTATGCTACATTCATGTATGGAGAGCCAGACAGAACCAAAAGACTACAAATTTGGACCCAAATCAAAGATCATGCTGCTTCTAGAAGTGACCTGTGGATACTGACTGGTGATTTCAACGATATCATTAACAACACCGAAAAAAAGGGAGGACCAATCAGATAATAGGGCTCCTTTGTAGATCTCAGAACATTTATATATATATGACCTGAACTACACTAGAAATTTCCTTTCATGGAGAGGTCATGATATTCTCACCTGGTTAAATGCAGACTTGACAGAGCAATGGCCAATAGCGCATGGCCTAAAGCTTACCCTTTTGGAAGAAGTGAATACTTGCGTTTTAAAGGGTCAGATCACAGACCCGTGGGTGTATACTTTGACCCTGTTAAAAAGAGACAACAAGGTTAAGCAGTTGGTAGTCACTGCTTGGAACTCTGATCCCTCCGACACAGTGGAGAATATAATCATTACATGTAGAATGATAATTATCAAGTGGAATAGAGAAAAACACAATAACAGCCAGTCAAAGATTTTGTCAAGTGATTCAACTACTTCAGACCAAATCTCCAATATTAATAACGAACTGCTACTGGCCTATCAAACTGATGAAGAGTTTTGGAAACAAAGAAGTAGACAACTATGGCTAGCCCTTGGAGATAAAAAATTCAGGCTATTTCCATGTAGCTACTAAGGGGAGAAAAGCTATAAACAATATTTCAGTCCTAGAAGATGATAAAGGAGATACTATTTTTGAAGAGGAAGGAATAGAAAAAGAAATCTCAACTTACTATCAATCTCTATTCACTTCCCAACAGGGCGATAGAACCACCACTGTTCAGGAATCTATTTCTCCATGTATTTCCCCAGAGGTGAATGCATCCCTTATCCATGCACCTACTCAAAAAGAAATGAAGAATGCTTGTTTCGCCATCCATCCGGATAAAGCCCCTGGACCTGAAGGTTTCTCTGCAAGCTTCTTTCAAGCAAATTGGGCTACAATGGGGCCACATATCATAAAGGAAATCCAAGCTTTCTTCTCCTCTGGGATCCTGCCAAGTAAGATCAATCATACCCACGTCAGACTTATACCAAAGATTACAAGCCCAAAGAAAGTTGTTGATTATAGACCAATAGCCCTATGTTCTGTTTACTACAAGATCATTGCTAAACTGATATCCAAAAGGCTGCAACTAGTGCTACAAGGGATCATTTCAGAAAATCAGTCAGCTTTTGTTACAAAGAGGGCTATATTAGATAATGTACTAATCACACATGAAACTCTCCACTATCTTAAGACCTCTGATGCACAAGTAAGGTGCTATATGGCAGTCGAAACCGATATGAACAAAGCCTACGATAGAATTGAATGGGATTTTATTCGGCTGGTTCTAGAGAGAATGGGGTTTCATGGCCAATGGATTAACTGGATAATGCAATGCATTATTACAGTATCCTACTCTTACCTCTTGAATGGAACTGCGAAAGGATTGGTCATACCTGAAAGAGGAATCAAACAAGAGGACCCGCTTTCCCCCTATATTTTTATTCTATGTGGTGAAGTCCTCTCTGGCCTATGCAACAAAGCTCAACAAAAAGGCAAATTAGAAGGCATCAGAGTTTCTCTAAACAAGGGCTAACCACATACTCTTTGCGGATGACACCATGTTTTTCTGCAGATCCGATCCCCAAAGCTGTAAAGAATTGGTCTCCATCCTTCAAAAATATGAATCAGCATCAGGACAAAAGATCAATTCCCAAAATTTGGCTATTACCTTCTAAAAAAAAAACATATGCGGCTACCAAAGAGAGAGTTAAAAGAGATCTTCAAATTCATCTTAAAGGAGGCAAAGGAAAATACCTTGATTTACCAGAACTCTTTGGCATGAAGAAAAAAGGTTTATTTACTAGCATTATCGACATGATTAAACAAAGAGACCTGAACTGGTCTTCCAAATTTTTATCATTTGATGGGAAAATGGTCTTGCTAAAATCAGCTCTTTCTACAACGCCAACTTACACCATGACGTGCTTTAAGCTTCCCACCTCCTTGTGTAAGCGCATCCAATCGGCTCAGACCAGATTCTGTTGGGATGCCAATACTAAGAGAAAAAAAATGGCGTGGAACTCTTGGAAAAGAATGACAAAATCTGTGAAAAATGGGGGTTTGGGTTTCCAGGACTTACAAAGTTTCAATGATGCTTTGTTGGCGAATGTCAGCTGGCGAGTTCTCACTACCCTAGACTGTCTTTTGAGCCGAGTGCTTCTTGGTAAATACTGTCAATCATCACACTTTCTAGATAGTCAAACACCAAACTCTGCTTCCCATGGTTGGCGTAGCATTTGTATTGATAGAGACTTATTAAAACCCCACCTTGGTAAGCTGTTGGGTAATGGTGGTTCCACTCCAATATGGAGAGAGCCTTGGTTGTCCACAAAAACACCACTTTCACCAACGGGACCTGCCACAGAAGCTAGTCAACTTCTTCGAGTCTCACACTTATTCACCCAGAAACCATGGAATGGAATAAGGAGATGATTCTTCAAATTCTACCCGAATATGAAAGAGACATTCTTCTGTTAAGACCAAGTAAAAACGGAGGACTCGATCGGTGGGCATGACTTCCTACACCGAATGGAGTCTACTCAATAAATCAAGCTACTATGAAGCTCTCAATATTGAGGAACAGATCACCACCAATTCCGGTAACCCTGAAACCTATGATTAGAAGGCAAGGCTATGGAATTCTAAGTGTCCACCTAAGATCAAACTGTTTCTATGGAAAGCAATGCAAAATGTCTTACCTGTTGGAGAGAATCTGAAGTCCTGAGATATCCTGGAATCAGCTCGTTGTATCCATTGTGAAGCTGAAGAGGAATCGATCCTACACCTCTTCTTCAATTGTCAATTTGCAAAGAAATTATGGCAATTGGCCCCCTTCAAGAACTCACTAAACTTGGAGCGAATCTCAAGCTTCATATCCGGTTTCGAAGCCTCCAAATTACTAACATGCCTCCCTCCAATCGGGCTTGGAGAAGGATTTTTGGCACCATGGATTCTTTGGGTGATTTGGACGGCAAGGAACAACAAGATCTTTAATGATCTTCATCCTTAGCCGCGGACAGTCCTGACGCAAGCAATTACTCAAGCCAAGGACTGGTTTTTAGCCCATGAGAAGAAAGTCGCGACCCGATTGAATATGCCCCCATCATCCCGAAACCAAATAGACTATCAAACAGTATTTTGTCATACCGATGCAGCCTGGAAGGATGATCATCTAGCAGGTTTTGGCTGGATACTCAAAGACCAAACCGGGAAAAGGCTCCATTCCGGCACCGGTTTAGTAGAACATGTCAATTCTCCTCTGCAAGCGGAAGCCCTGGCTGTTCTCCTTGCTCTGAATCAAATCCGCCAACTCGATTTCAGCCATGTTACTTTTGCTTCTGACTCTTCTCAACTCGTCAAAGCTATCAACTCGAAGCTTCAATTCAAGGAACTCCACGGGATTCACTTCGATATCCTTGATCTATCTTCATCTTTTACAGTGTTTAAAGTTCTTATCATCCCTCGATCGCAAAACAATTTAGCAGACTCTATGGCAAAGAAAACATTAAATTTTTCTGTAATGGGCCTCGCCCAATTTTAATCAGAAATGAATTACCGTTGCACAAAAAGATATGCTAAAGTCAATTTCAAAAAAAAAAATGTTCAATTAATTTTTCTTTTATGATTTGATTTTTTTAAAAATATTTTTAGCTTTTTGGGCGGATTTGGTTTTGTATACCCTCATGCATTTAAATATCCGGATCCAAATCTTGTACTTTAAAATTTTAAGGTATCCGATTGATATGCATCCATAGTCTTAACGTCTGTATGATGTAACTTTAAGTCTAATTCGACAACTATAGCTACAAAATCTAGAATAAGGCTAATTGAGGCAAACTTTACATGTGAAAAATTTCTTTCATAATTTATACTTTTTTTAATGGGTTTTGTGCAAAACAAAACTCAATATCGCTAATTTTTATAATTTTATCTTTTACTTCTAAAATATGTACATAATAATTTTATAAAATCTAAAATTATAGGTAATATAACATTTTTTGCTATTGTCAAGTTTTTAAAATTTTGATAAATAATATAATCAAATCGAAGTTCTCGAGACGAGAATTCAACTCTACTTTAAAAATTTAAAAAATTCAAATGTCTCAAATACATATTACCCGTAAAGATTATTCTGCATTTTTTGAAATAAAGGATAAAGTTCTTAAATTTGGTTGAGATTTTTTTTTTTTGCACAAAATCCGTTTTGTCATGAATTGATGTCAAAACGCTTGCAATGAATGGCATCACAATTATTTTTATTTTTTTTGGATAAAATTAACTTTTATTTAAATTTTGTTTTACTACAAATATTTCATTTTATAAATTTTCAGAATAAATAAAAATTACAGAAAAATCCGGAGAAAAAATGAGAATTGTATTAATGTATACGAATTTTACTAAGAATTTTACTAAGAATTTTACTAAGAATATATAAATATTTCATCACAATCCAGGATTTATTTATTTTTCTATTTTGAATTTTATAAATAAAATAATTGTAGTAAAACATGATAAAAATTACTTTTAATTCAAAAAATAAAAAATTATTGCAAAATCATTTAAAAATTCATACCTAATTCATTTATAAAGGGAACACTAAATTTTCATATGAAATGGTGAGTACAAAACTAAAAACATTTTAATTTTTTGATACCAAATTGCACATTTTAATTAATATGTGTATTTTTCTTCCATTTAAAAAACAATTAGACAAATATAGCATCAAAATATATTAGATTTATAGATATATAAGCAGCTGTTTTAGTTTTGCTACAATGTCTTATTGAATTAGAATTTTCCAAGCATCAGTTCTATCACATCAATCACAAAACTTCTCTTACATCTCCCTATAATCCAGATTGCTACACTATTCTTAGATCTTTAAATCTTGCGTAAATGTTACAAATTCCATAAATCTCGCATTCCCTAAATCTTGATGTCTTAAGATTTTTAAATCTGATTTCGAAATACACTGCCTCGATTTCCCAAATTCGCCACTGTTTCTCGATTCCGTCAATTTCACTACAATTTTTCGATTCCCCAAATTCACTACAGTTTCTCGATTCCATCAATTTCCTTACAGTTTTCGAGTCCCCAAATTCGCTACAGTTCTTTGAATCCCCAAATTTCAAGAAAGTATTCTTTAACCCTGAATCTTGCTACAAAAATGAGAATATAATTGTTTTGTTTACCTTGATGTTCTTGGGTAATTGCATGTACTAATGATTTTGTGCAGGATATACTACGATTGGAAGTTGTTGAGCCATGGAAACGAGGTTCGGGAGATTCTCTGTCTCTTAAAAATAAATTTTATGGCTTTTCCCTTAAAAATAAATGTCATTTTTTTGTTGAATCGAAATAAGTTTTAAGGCTTGAAAAAGAACTATTTACAAAAATAGAAAATTAATGAGTGGAATATCTAAACTATGAAGACTCATTTTTTTTATCCTATGTCTCTGTAATATATGTTTGTTTTTAGTTTTTGCTAAATTTATGTTTAAGTGGTTGGTTAAATTGTCTTTTATATATATATGAGAAACAGTAAAAAAAACTTTTGGTTATCTATAATAACAATACCAAAAGCAAAACTCGAGAATACATATAAAAGAAATATAGACTTTTGAAAACAAAGCTAAGAAAAAGATTTATAAATTTAAAACCAGAAATTTCTTACCAATAGTAACCATTTGGTTTCTTAAAAATTATTGGCTTGAATAAAATATTTTGAATACTCACATCTCTTTTAGGTCGGATATTTGGGATATAAATCCTATAATTGATTTAGGTTAAAATGAAAAAAAAGAAAGAAACAGACTCTACTCAACAAGTGTGTTTTTAAGCAACTCCAATAGAGAGTTCTCTCAAGAAATAGTGGGGGATTATGTTGTTAAAATTACCAAGAAATAATTGAAAATATCAATGGATATGCCCAGAAAATGTGAAAATCAGATTTTTACTATTGATAATTCAATATTAGGTAAGTATGAAAGAGAGAAAAATTAAAGTCATAACTGTCCTTCCTACTTTTTTTAATTTACCAAATATGCCATGTATCAACTATTGTTATAATTTCACTATATATCAAATATTTTACTATATTTATATAAATATTATTCAGATATTTAATATGTTAGCACGTTATATTCAGTATAACATGTTATTATAATTTTATATTGATTATTTCATATTAATTGATATGATACGGTAAATGGTTTAATATAATATATATAAATTTATCGTGATACTATACTAGTTAACATGTTAATCAAATATTTATTTGTATTTAGCGCGATATTATACTAATTAACATATTAATCAAATAGTTATCTACATAAATGATAAATATTTTATGCAATCCAATAATAAATAATGTTGTAAATTTTGGATGAATAGTATCGTCAGGTATATGATAAATTGTATCATGCCTACAATATTCATAATCAATAATGTTGTAAGACAATGACATATTTGATAAATTAAATAAAATAGAAAGAATATGATAACCATATCATAAATAGTTATCTACATAAATCATAAATGTTTTATACAATCTAATGATAAATAGTGTTGTAAATTTTGGATGAATAGTGTCGTCAGGTATATGATGAACAATATCATACCTACAATATCGGGTAATAAATAATATTATGAGACAATATCATATTTGATAAATTAAATAGAATAGAAAGAATATTAAATGGTTTTAGTTTTTTTCTCTTTCATAGTTACCTAATATTAAACAATCTATAGTAAATATCTATTTTTCAAGTCTTTTAGCCATATGCATTAATATAGCCAAAAATAATTCTAAACTAAAAATATGTATCGCGTTTTACAATTGCGCTGCAAAATTACAAATCTGCCATTGTCGGTGGATCTTCACTCCAACTCACTCAAGCTTCAATCACTCGACTCGGGCCAAGCAAATTCACTGATGGATACACAAATCCTCCAGGGTAACTAGAGGTGGGTCATCAGATCTCTAGGGTCTTCTCATTCTTCATTCCCAGATCCGTAGAATAGAAAATGTTTGGCCGATCTGCGATTCGTGGAGGAGGATTCCGTGCAGAGAATCTAGGTCAAAACGCACTTACCTTAATCGGTAACATAGGCTTCTCACTCTTCGTCTTCGGAGTACTAATCTTCACCATAATCGCCGCAACTTACGAACCAGAAGATCCTCTCTTCCACCCATCTGACAAAATCACAACTTTCCTCACTTCCACATCAAACGCTACACTTAGATCCGATGACTCCGTTGTTAAAACCGGTGAAGATTTCATGCTCGCTAACCAAACCGCATTTGCAGAGTTTATCAACATAAACGATGTTGAAGCCAGCACCAATGAGACTACTACAGAGGAAGAGGGTAACAAGTTGGAATGTGATGTGAATACTCCAATTGATTGCAAAGATCAGCAAGTGTTTCATCTTATGATGAGAGCTACTATTGACAAGTTTAAAGATATTCACTTTTATAAGTTTGGTAAGCCTGTTACTGGCGAAGAAGGTGTGAATTCTTGTGATATGGCGTGGCGTTATAGGCCTAGAGATGGGAAGAGTGCTGCTTTTTATAAGGATTATAGGAGGTTTGTTGTTGCTAAGTCTGAGAATTGTAGTGTGAGTGTTGTTGGGATTGGTGAGTATCATTCGGGTTTGAATGCGAGGAAGAGGAAGAAGAATCAGAAAGCTGGGTTTGAGAAAACTGGTGGGAAGAAAGATGATTTCTCTTTGCCTGTTGTTGGTGAACTTGTGAATGATTCTCTTCCTATGGTTGAGTCTGATAGTGTGTTTAAGACTGGCAAGTATTTGGTTTATGTTGGTGGTGGAGATAGGTGTAAGAGTATGAATCATTTTCTGTGGAGTTTCTTGTGTGCTCTTGGGGAAGCTCAGTATTTGAATAGGACTCTAGTGATGGATTTGACCTTGTGTTTGTCTTCTATCTATACTTCGTCTGGTCAGAATGAGGAAGGCAAGGATTTCAGGTTTTACTTTGATTTCGAGCATTTGAAAGAAGCTGCTTCTGTGTTGGATGAAGCTCAGTTTTGGGCTCAGTGGGGGAAATTGCGTAAGAAGAGAAGAAATAGATTGAACCTTCATCTCGTGGAGGATTTTAGGGTCACTCCCATGAAGCTCGCGGCTGTCAAAGATACGTTGATAATGAGGAAGTTTGGATCTGTAGAACCAGACAATTATTGGTACAGGGTTTGTGAAGGAGATGCAGAATCTGTTGTTAAACGACCGTGGCATCTGTTATGGAAATCAAGAAGGTTGATGGAAATCGTCTCTGCTATTGCATCAAGGTTAAACTGGGACTACGATGCTGTACACATTGAGAGAGGAGAGAAAGCAAGAAACAAGGAGGTTTGGCCTAATCTTGAAGCGGATACTTCCCCGAGCGCTCTCTTGTCGACCTTGCAGGACAAAGTTGAAGAAGGAAGGCATCTCTACATCGCAACAAATGAAGGAGAATTATCCTTCTTCAACCCTTTGAAAGATAAGTACGCCACTCATTTCCTTTACGACTACAAAGATCTTTGGGATGAGAGCAGTGAGTGGTATTCAGAGACTACTAAGCTTAATGGAGGCAACCCGGTCGAATTTGATGGTTACATGAGAGCATCTGTTGACACAGAAGTATTCTTGAGAGGGAAGAAGCAGATTGAAACATTCAACGATCTTACAAACGATTGTAAAGATGGAGTTGGGACCTGCAATGCTGCAACTTCCTGATCTCTGTCATATTCCTCATTTATTTGTTGTTTGAATCGTCTTGTACCACTTGTTTCCAGTTTTGTATTGTAGAATAGCTTTGTATTTTCCATTACTGTTGTTTTGTCTCAGTGACTTTTAGACTAATATATGTCCTAGTTTGGTTCTATTTCTTTGGAATGCAAAATCTTGGGAAGAAGATGATATTGATACACAAAAATTGATTCGGTACAGTATTATTTGATACAACTAACAAAAGTGATGCCAAGAAAGAAAAATAGTCTCATCGCCTTTGTTTACCACTGGTCTTCTCCTTCTTAATTGGAATTAGAGTGAGCTTCTTCTTGCCGGAGGAGTCTGCTATGGCGTCAGCTTTCTTGAGCAGTGAAATGGCAACTTGATGCTGTCTTTCGTTTACTGTCTTCTCATCCATGAACGGTTTAACCTCAAAGGTTCCTCTGGTGAAATGTCTAGCAACCTACAAAAGACATTTATTATTCCTCGGTTGTGTCAGAAAAGCTAATATTCAGACACAGCCTCATCAATGCAAGCTTCTGGCTAAAGCGAATCACGACAGAGGAGTAAGAGTGTGCTGAAGGTACCTTTAAGAGAATCCATACTTTCAGGGAACTACTGAGGATTGCAAGCCGCGTCCTCTTCCCCGTAGTCAAGAAGCTTGACATATGACTGTCCACCCGCAATATGAATCTTGGCCACGATTTGGGGTTTTCCAGGTCTCCTCTTTTCTCCATCTTTGCCTGAAATTTTTAGGCAAAACATGGAACAAAAAATCATCGAAAAGGATGAAGAAAATTATGAAGAACAACAATAGTAGGCAACAACGACAATCATTTATTCAAGATGTTCTTCATTTGGTTGGAAAGAGAAGTAACAGAAAAGAATCGAGATTATAACACTCACAAGCTGCCGACAAATCTCTTGTTCAATTTTGGAAAAGGTAGTCTCCAGTGCCTCCACTCTACCAGTTGCGTGACAGCAAGAACATGGTTCACTGATCATAAATGTTACACTCGGCCGAACCTGTGAAAAAAATAGATTCACTACAATAAGTATAAATCGAGGGGGCGTGCTATGCCAAAAGAATTAATTAGAAGCTCTACAGAAAGAGATAAACATCCACAAGTTGGGACTATACCCTTTTTCTTGTTATCTCCATAAGTCCGTGTCTAGACAGCTCTGATACTTTTACCAGTGACCTATCTCTCTCCACGGCTTTCTTAACCTCTTCATAAACGAGTCTCTTATTTGCTGAAACCCAAAAATAAAAAACAAGAGTATACAGGACATCCATCATTCAAGAAAGGGATTTGCACATCGAGAATATTTGAATATGTGATTGGATGAATAAAAATGACATTCTAACTCACATTCATCTGCCATGTCGATGAAATCTACCACAATGATACCGCCAATATCTCTCAGCCGAATCTCCCTTGCAATCTGTTACATGATCGCATCGAGTATTACTTAATAAATGCTTTTCAAGATCAGCATATTGCAAAACTTGAGTAGACTTCAAGGAGAACTACACAAGACAAGCAGGCCTCAAACAGTTACTCTTTCTCCATGTTAAAAATTTCCTACGGCATTCACTAGTCATCAGATAATTCATACACCCATAAATATGCTCGAATCTGACCGCATTACGCTCTATAGAATAATTACTAGGGCCCTTTTCAGAGGCAGAATTTCTGCCGCAAAAGGTTGGCAAATGAATATGCAATCTAGTAGTCAAAATGTATCACATACTTGTCTGGCAGCAGCAAGATTAACTTCTAAAATAGCTTTCTCCTGTGAATTACCCTGACCAAACATTCCATGTCCTCCGTTCACATCAATAGAGACTAACGCCTCAGTTTGTTCAATCACCAAAGAACCTCCATTGGAAAGTGGAACTCTGCAAGAGGCAAAATACAATTTACATGAAGATATATGTTAAGGAAAAGGTGGGTTATAACTCCGGACAGTGCAGTGTTAGCCCCTTCTTACCTTTTACTAAGAATACCTTCGATTTCCTCCTCAATTTCATATAAATCAAAAAGAGGGATACCCTTATCATGCAATTCCACTCGATTACAAAGATCAGGTGCCATATCCTGCAGGTAGTGTGTGACCTGTAAACTAATACTAGTTAGTGAAATAATTTGGATATACAATCTGCTCTATTGAGTGGGCCATTCTAGATTACGGTAAAAGTTTAGTTATCTGCAAGTGCAACAGTTGGATAACTGGAGCTTTTACTTGAGCATTTGAAAATAACATTCAAGATATATGTAAATCAATAAATGTAGAGGGTAATAAAATCGATGTTTATGAAAGGGAAAGTCTCCTTCATTTCTTATTATGGAAAATAGAATTGAGCAAAATGGGGGCAATGTACCTCATGGTATGTCCTGGGAGAGTCAACCACCATCTTCTCAACCTGGAAAAAACCAAGATATTACTGTCACTTGAGAATTCAACACATAGAACCTAAAGGGGCCACTGGAGGAGAAATGTATGGAAAATGAGCTAACTACCTTGTCATTGAAATAGTCCTGCACAACTGATAGTGTTTGACCCATTGCTCTATGTAGCAGCGCTGGAATGGCTCCTTCCACACCTTCATCTGCAGCAAGGGCTGCAGATTTTGCTTCATCTGTAATGTTCTTCCAGGTTAAAAGCAGACCATCTAAGTCTTTCTGCAGTTCTTCTAGAGAATGGCCAGCAGCTACAGTCCTTACAGTCAGGCCAAAACCTTGAGGCTGCAATGTTTTTGCTATAACTTTTAACCGGGTTCTCTCAACTCCCGAAATTTTTTTCGAGACTCCAATTCGTTTGCAACGAGTCAATAGTACCTATAAGGATAAACTTTATTTCAGAAAATAGAATAATAAGAAACAAATGGAAAAGAGTAACGGGATAAAACATATCTCATACCCAGAATCTACTTCTCAGCTTCGGGTAAGCAGTAAGAGTTGGACCTTTCGTACCGAGGCCCTCTTTAACAACTTGCACAATAATTTTGGTTCCTTTCCGAACTTGAATCCACTTATTATCCTTAGACGACATCACCTTAGAAGCTTTTGCAACTGATGCGTTCGAATCAAGAGAATCTGCAGAGTGTCCTCTCTCCATAGGAATATGGCCATTCTCAGATCCAACTTCCACAGCGCCATGGTTAACTACAGTTCCATTAACTAGTCCAGCTAGATGATCTGAGACATGATATTCATCATTTTCATGCTCATCGTCATCATCATGAAAAGATTCCCCAGGGTCATTTGAATCAATGTCTAATAAACTACTGGCTTCAAAGTCATAGGAAGCATGTTCGATTTCATGGGGAGCTGGAATGTCATTCATAGAGAGGATCGGAGAACCATCAGCTGCTTGCTTCTTCGATCCATCACAAAATGGAGGGAATATGAATGGTTCCCTGTTTGACTTAATGTCCATGAAAGAATGTCTAGCACTTCCGATATTCACAAATGCACCACCCATATGGGGCACAAACTTAGTGATTACGCCCAGGTAAACACTATCACACTGCACATTGGTCTTAACTGGTTCCAACAATAACTCGACCAGCTTTCCACCTTCCAATACAGCAATCCTTTGCACCGTACATATAGAAGAATTGATCAGTATCGTAGTAGCAATGGATTCTGATTGGAAAAATCCACCATCTGGTAAGAGAGTCTCAGTCAGCTGGTGATTTTGTTCATCGGTATTTAAGTTATTTTCATTGTCATCACAGCTTTCAACATCTTGTTCGCTATCAGTCTGCATATTCCTTTCATGTTGTAAGGTAATAGATTCTTGAATCAACCACGGTTCCTCGATAGGCTGATAGTTGTCAGAAAATAACGCACTTAAGTTTGAGTTCTCTGACGAAAAGGCTGCAAGCTCATCACATAAGAAAGATTCAGCTCCTACTTGCTTATCATTCAGATGTGTTCTCGGGACTTCTATAGCACTATCGGCGGAAGTGCATTCATCTGCCAAACCACTGGAAGCATTTAAGTTTTAAAACATTTTGCAAAGGATGAAAAGAGACTGAACAAGGAGGAACCACCGAGATTTTACCTTCGCTTTGAGCTGGGGTAACACAGTTTGGAAAAAGGTAAGCATCATCAATCCAAGACCCCCATCCGTAGGATTCTTGTGATTTTGAGGAAATACTCATACTCATCCATGAATCCCTTATAATTATTTTTCTGTCTTGATTGACAGAGGAAGGAACTGATAACGAAAATTGTGGCCCTGGTCTCCAGATGACATCCGATGAAGATCCATATCCAGCTTTTAACAGATAATTATACCTGAAATTTACACCAGAAGCAATCTGCCAAGCATATTAAGTTAAAAGCAAACACGACATCTGAACTCACTTTCAAGAATTGAGGTTGGTTCCTTTTGTTACTACGACTAAACGTTCAAACGTTTTATGTAAATTAAGATACATCTCTACTTATGTTCGCTACGGCTTAAGTGAAACAAAAGAATAGATTACCTTGACTTTAGCTTCCCATTCATTATCATTTTCCGTAGGATACATTGAGATTGCGCAGTCTGGCTCCCAGCTACCTAATGTAGAAGGATCTCCAGTAACGTAGAGATGTTCATTGGCTGCCAGATCAGCTTCCACAATCCAAACGACCTCGCATAATCCTTTGAGACGACTAGGTGGCTGTTCTGAGAATACAGATAACAAAAATCTCAGTGGCTGAAAATGCAAACAAAGAAACTTCACAAGTTGAGGCATGACTCAACTGAAATTCCATGAAAAGACAAACTGAGAACACCACAGGAAAGTTAAACCATGATATTCTCTGAAAACTTTTAAGTTTTGTACTCCCAATTACCTTGTTGTGCACTTACAATAGCAGACCTTGGACGTAAACGAGAGACCCCAAAGCACAAGGTAAGCCTAAACGTCTTTCCACGCTCAACATGAGAGAACATATATCTGTTGAACAACAGAGATTCCAAGTTAGTCCAAAGTATCATTTCCTTTGGATTCATGCATATATTTTTCCCTGGTCTATAAAATGAGTTTCAGGGGAGAGCACTGTGAGATATGAACTCAAGAAACTGAGTACAAACAAATGTTTCAATCCCGTTCAGAACCTAAGAAACCCACTTCCACAATAGATTCAAAAATCGAAAGAAGATAAGAACAGGAATTAGAATCCCACAGACAAAGTGTATGATAAAATGCCTCAATGAAAGAACTTACGAAGAAAGCGGAAACCCAGAAGAAACGAGCCACGAGGCGCGTGAAGAAACGGAAAATTGAGGAAGACGACGCCATGGAACTTCAGTAACATCCATGGTATTGAGTTGCTATGAAGAAGTTCAGCAATACACGGAGCGGTGGGACGAAACGAGCGGAATTGAAAGCGACAGTTTTTGAGCTGGTGAAAAGAGATTCGAAGCGAATAGATGTGGCAAAAAGCAGCTCGGATTTCTGAAGAATGCTTAGGAATTGGTGAATTGGATTCCGGGAAGGTGGAGAAGATAGACGATAACGGAAGGATAATGGTGGCTTTGGCGCCTTGCACTGACACGTGCGGTAGATATTGTCTCACACGTGTGTAGTTTTCCAAAGCCCAACAACAACTCATAGTTAGATATGTGGTCTACTTTAGACCCATTAATTAAGGTCTAAGCCCAACGGGAGAATTTTGAAATGTTCAAAATGATGATATCAATTGTGATTGGTAAGAAGATTATGGCATTTTTAGGGGGTTATAGGCTCGACAGACTTAAACGCAGCGGATGAGAATGCGAATGTTGGAGTTTTAAAAAAACGGGTGAATACTAATAAAGGTTATTACGTGATTAGAACGACAAATTTCTGATTGGTAAAACATTTAAGTAGCCATGTATGGGAATGAAGAGAATATGTCACATGGTTCATTGCATAGTATGGGCCTCTGAAAGAAGAATAGCCATAATAACAGTGTAGTCCCTTTGTAATATGGAGTCTATCATTTGATTTTCTAACATCATCAAAGTTTGTTAGATACTAACCAGAATATAGTGTGTTTCTGACAGACTTTGTTTTTATATTGGTAATGTATTGACGAGTAGTTACCCGCTAGCCACATTGTTGGTACATATGCTTCTCTATTTCGATTGTTTTATATAGTTTTGGTAGAAGGAGCTTGGTTCTAACATATGCTCTTCAAGGTTGAAGATTTTTATTTCTTAAGAGCAAATATTTTGAAATTGTTACATTGTTGTGTTTGTATATGCTTTTTGTATTGAATTCAACGAGATATTTTGTTATGTTTTTTTAGTTTTGTTTCCAAATTTTACTCACTATGGCAGCTCAATGAATTCAGAGTCCATGTACAAATCTTAAACATTGGTCTTTTTCATACTAAAAGAAAAAATTGTGCCCTTTTTATGCTAATAAATCTTAAAACTCTTTTAAATTGGCCTTTCTTCATACTAAAAAAATATTTGGACCTATTTTCATGCTAAAAAATTCTTATAAATCTTTCAAAATGACACTTTTTCATACTAAAAAAATTGGACCTTTAAATTTACCCAAAATAATTTAGATCCAGAAATATTGCTCCCCTTTCACCCCCAATGAGCCGGCCCTAACTGTGGAAAGCTTCAATATATTCTATTTTCAGAATCTACAGCTTAATCATGCGTTATTTGTACAATCAAGACATGATATAGGTTTCAGAAACATGACTCACGCCCAATCATTTGTGGTCTAGTGGTAAGGGAAGCTTTAGTGAAGTGTAAAACACATTTACTTGCAAGTGCATAGAAACAATGTCTTGTTTCTATTTATTTGTTTAAATACATTGATTATATATATATATATATGATTTAGAGGATCTAGAAAGCACTTCTTCCCAAATAATTTTTCTCATTTGTTCTCTAGCATTTCTTTTATATAAATGACACAAAGCTCTTGTACTCTAAGTTTATACATCAATCTTGTTTTCATTTACTTGAAACTTTACTAAGAAGAATCAAGATATAATAGATGAATAATATTGTTATATACCTTTTAGTTGTCAGATTTTTGATCTTAATAATTGTCTTATTTTGATGTCTAGAACATCCCTTGAGACTTGGCTGAAAAACTTGATATAATCAGTGAACTAAAGCCAGATAGAACGATCACTTATCTTCATATTCGTCGAGCAACATTTGCAGTTTTGAGTAAAAATAAAATATATATTTCTTCTAAGAATATCATTTTAATCAAAATTGCAGAGTACTGTTGGACGGTCTCAGGTTCCGAGAATATTAGTGACGCACGTCACATCCACACCATCGATATGGAATACACACCATATTCTGGTCATTATCTGACATACTTTGCTGTTGTCACAATATCAAAAGATACACTCTATATTACAAAAGGATTACATTACTATTATGTTTATTCTTCTTTCGAAGGCCTACAATATATGCAATGAACTATGAGACATAATAAATATTATTAAATATTTTATTTATTTTACCCCGTAATTAAAAAAGGCTATAAAATGAAGCTATATGACTCCAAAACAGAAATTCAGGTACTTAGGTCGTCTAATATGATGCTCCTTTGGATATCGTAAACATTTGTGGTTACATTACCAAATGTGTTGACTTTTATAAAGCCATTTTTGAATGCACTTTGTAAGAAAAATGTGACGATTAATGTGTTTTTGTATGTCTAAAGAAATATCTCATTCTCCTTCTCAATCGATAATTGTTTTGCCTAAAGGCACTATTTGTGCGTTAATTGAACATTTTCATAACTTTAAAATAAAAATTGAACTAATATATGTGAGACAAGTGTTTTATAGGGTTCTTATAGGTATCTCAAAATTTCTCATTTAAGAAATCTTCCTTGCTTTCTTCCTTCATTTATTATTATTTTTTATTGTAAAAAACTTTATTACGATATTTCTAATGAAGGTGCTTTTATTTCCAGAGATGGACACTCTTTCATGATTTTTGTGATGGTGCTCTTACTAACAAATTCAAATTGGTTTTTCGGGAAAAAATAAAAGTTTGATTCATGTTTTGCGAGTGACCAAAAACATCTGAACACACATCTTTGTCTTAGCATTATTTTTTGTGAAGAAAAATGGAACACAGTCTCCACTTATCAAGCAACACATTCCAAAGGACTATAAATGTTCCTCACTAGCTAAGAATGTGACATTTTAAACAGATCTCTCACAAATTTACGATGAATTTGTGAAATATTATTTACTTCACAATGATTTTGCAAATTAATTGTTTTCTTGTAGTGATATTCACTCTAAGAAATTAATTGTAGCAAAATGATTTAGCAAATTAATTGTCTACGATCCGTTATCCGCATCATAAGTAATATTTTACAAAGGCAAATGTTAGTATAGATCGTATCATTTCAATTATATTGATTTATTTTACTCTATAAATAAATTAAATTTAAATCTATATATTAAAATAAATTAAATTTTAAAAATAATGAAAGTCCACAAATATTCAAAACTAAAATAACAAATTATCCAAATTAAATAAGAAAATATCTAATTCTGCAGCATGCCGTGGCAATAGCACAAGATATCTCAGATAGTCAAGCAAGCATACGCATGGGATACTGTTGTTTGATTCGAGGTTTCTTGAGAAAGAATCCAAGTCATATTGTTCTACTGTGAACCAACATGTCGTAGCCTTCTCTTCATAGACAACCAACATGTCGTTTCAGCAACAATTTGTAGTAAAACTGAAATATAAAGTTACTTCTAATGAAGTCTTGAAGATATTTATGGCACCAAAGAGCTACTAATGGTTGAGCATCTTTTATTCGTTAGTCTCAGCATCTTCAATCTCACCCTCTTCCTCAACTTTGGTAACTTCTTCCTTTTCTATCTTCTTTTTTTCGATGAATTCGATGAGACCTTTGAGCGCAATATCAGTGTTCTTACTCACCATGAGCTGCTGCGCGACTTCAGCAGGAGTTACACTCACCTCAAGGACAAGCTTCTCAATGGGATCAAACAGGACATGGTCATCAATTTTGAGGTACATAGCCACAAGCTTCTTCAAGACAAATGGAGTGCAATAGTCCATGAGAATGTGAACATCCATTCTTCCGGGCCTCAGCAATGCCGGGTCGAGCTTCTCCTTGTAATTGGTTGTGAAAATTATGATTCTTTCTTCTCCACAGCTCGACCAAAGACCGTCTACAAAGTTCAATAGACCAGACAAAGATATCTGTCCACAAGAAAGAAGATTCATTAGGTTCAAAAACAGAGAGGTTAATAAAATTAGAAACAGAGGAATCATTTCAACTTACCCCAAGGTCAGGCTTTTTTTTTTTCTTTTTGACCTTATCATCTTCTTCATTTTTGGTCTGGCGTCTACGAGACGAATCAGTACCACAATCAATGTCTTCAATGAGAAGAATTGATCTGTTATTGGTGGCGGTGAGAACCCTCCGCAACTCAGCATCATCTTTAACGCTCTGAATCTGGAGATCATAGATATTGCAGTTCATGTGATTAGCTATAGCAGCCACCATAGAGGACTTTCCAGTACCTGGTGGACCGTAAAGAAGATATCCACGTTTCCAAGCGCGTCCCACGCTCTTGAGAAGTCTTTTCCTTTAGAAAAAGCATCAAGATCGTCAATCATAGTGGTCTTGAGTTGCGGCTCAATGGCTAAGGTCTCGAAGGTCGTGTGGTGCTCGAAGATGGCTGATTCCCATGATGAATCTTTTTGGTTGTAAGTATAGATTACGAGATCTTTGCGATGTCTCATAATCTTTCAATATCTTCTCACGAAACTCCTTCTTACAAGTGAGATGAAAGTACCTAAAACATGAACCAATGTAAGAACAACAAAAAGATTGAAGATTTTAGTCAATGATAAGAGATAAGCAAAAACTACTTTTTCTCGTAAGGATAACTTTTAGTCTCAAGAGAGTGTAGAGTCCACTCAAGATGAATCCCTTCAAACTCATCAACGATCTTTGTGTTGGGAGGGATTCCGAGATTTGGCTCAGCCGTTGGATTCTTGAGATCACTCGAACCCACGAGGATTTCTCCTGTGGAGAGTCCGGCAAGACGCGTTTTTAAGTAAACTTTGGCCGCACGGAAAGTATGATCAATCACAAAAGAAATTCGACTGAAAGTAAGAAGAGAACAAGTCTACAAATTTCACAGTGATGTAATCTCGGATTTTCTGAGGCACAATCTCGTTGATGATGTTACGGACAATGATCATGATTGCAGAAAAAGATGTGTAGATAGCGAAAACTGCGGAGACAACGGTAACGATGGTTTATCTCTTTCTCTGAGAATGGCCATTCCATGGTTATAACTTTGGGGAATTTGGAAACATCGCAACACAACGGTACTGGCGGGAACACAAGGCGATTTAAATGCACTTATAGCTCATGCTTTTGAAGAATCTGAGGTGTGGAACAGGTTAAGGATGATGCCAACCCAGTCTGTAACTCGTCTTTCGTTGCAACCTAGATGTGCAGTTAGATGGACTAAGCCACCACTAGATACGCTTAAATGTAATATACATGTTTCTTGGCTCAATGATGTTCACATCTGTGGTGGAGCTTGGATTGTCAGGAATCATCATGGGGATGCTGTTTTTCATGCGCGAGAAATGTTTTTACGAACGTCAAATCGTATTGATGCGGAGTTGAGAGGGGTTTTATGGGTCTTACACAGTTTATGTGACTTACACTTAGATAACATTGAGATATGGTCCGACTGTGGTGCTGCTATGGAAGCCAT
>Ga0041059_1000270_pt1 | contig 36046 bp, 29 predicted proteins | sample AraColnosormetaG_FD_56232 | JGI IMG/M metagenome (GOLD analysis project Ga0041059, IMG submission 56232) | Arabidopsis roots microbial communities from North Carolina, USA - Col MF nosort | ecosystem: Host-associated > Plants > Roots > Unclassified | place: USA: North Carolina | collected...
ATTTTCTTTTATATCTTTGATATTTAAGTTTTGGTTTATACTTTGTATCTCAATTCTGTAAGATATGAAACTAAGATTTTTTTTTTTCTAAGATTTTAGACTTTAGCTTATTAAGAAAATTAAAATTAATTTCTTATAACTGTATAAGTGTATTTTTCTAAAATTTCATTGAACCATTTTTGACTAGTATATATCTTTTTGGAAAAATTTCTAGAACATCTTTATTATTTAAGTTTTTAGGTCTGTACTTTTGTGTCTCACAATTCTCTTAGATATGAAATTAAAAAACCAATTAAATACAAATCAGATCTAATTTTTAATATATAAAATCAGCATGTTTTGGCTTGATTTGTCCATAGATCTATAACATTTATCAACTATTTTTATATATTGTCAACGCCTGCCATCTAAGATTCTTCTACAAGATCACTAGAGTGTTTTAACTGCTTTTAGTAAAAAATGCCAAAAACAGACATTAATCCATAACTATTTAGGCCCATCTTCAAGCCCATTAAACCTTTTCCTCTTAATCCAACGATTAAGATTGAATCAGAAGCTTAAACCTCACGGTCCTCACCTGAATCACACCGCTTAACTTCACATGTCGTTTTCTGTTTTTCCTTAGATTTCCCGGGAAAAAGGAAATAATTAAAAAAAATTGGCAAAAAGGTAAAAAAGTTAAGTTAAAAAAACCAAACTACAATAAAAAGGACAAAGAGATGTTTCAACAACACTTCAACAAAAAAGCCTTTTGTTCAATCTGAAGAAAAAAAAAGAGTCAACAAAAAAAAAAAACCAANGGAAGAAGAAGATCCTACAGCAAGCAATGTGATAACGAATTCGAATTCTTCATCTATGAGAAACCTATCGCCGGCGATGAATACTCCGGTGGTTTCACTTGAGTCACGAATCAATCGATTAATCAATGCTAATCAATCTCAATCACCATCACCATCATCACTATCAAGGTCTATATACTCTGATAGATTTATCCCCAGTAGATCCGGATCCAATTTCGCTCTTTTCGATCTATCTCCTTCTCCTAGTAAAGATGGTAAGGAAGATGGAGCTGGCTCTTACGCTACTCTGTTGCGTGCGGCGATGTTTGGTCCTGAGACGCCGGAGAAGAGAGATATTACTGGGTTTTCTTCTTCCAGGAATATTTTTAGGTTTAAGACGGAGACTCATCGGTCTTTGAATTCGTTTTCTCCTTTTGGTGTTGATGATGATTCTCCTGGTGTTTCTCATAGTGGTCCTGTTAAAGCTCCCAGGAAAGTGCCGCGATCGCCGTATAAGGTGACGATTTTTGATTCTGGGGTTGATACATTGTTTAGATTTTGGTGTTTTGATCATTGAATCTGGATCATGTCTTGTGTTTTTTAAGTGGGTTGTGTGCATTGTGTGGAATTGATTGTTTTTTTCTTCGATGGGTTTTTGTGTAATGTCTGTAGATTTGGGGGTTGGGGAGCTTAGATTCTTGATCTCGTTGACTTTAGATCTTTGGTTTCGATAATGCATGAAACAATTTGTGATCTTTGTGATGTTTTGGTCTCTGAGGGTCTAGAATTTGAGTCTGAGGTTATGTGATCTTAGATGAAACTATTATTGAAGAATGCTTGTTGTTTTACTGTTCTTAGTGTTGTTGTATATTTAGAAAAGGTTAAATCTTGTTACTGGGTTTGGGTAATTTGTTTGTGGGCAATGTTGCTACATCTGATAACAGAGGTTTTGAGTAGTCTTTACTAGTGTAGAGTGATCTAGATGATGAAGAATGTTTGTTGTTTACTGTTTTTCGATAGTTTTTAGTGTGGTTGTAAATGTGCAAAGCCTGATGTTGTTATTGGATTTTGGATATTTTGTTTATAGGCAATGTTGCTACAGATGATAACAGAGGCTTCTTTCTGTTGTTTAGGTATTGGATGCACCGGCCTTGCAAGATGATTTTTATCTGAATCTTGTGGATTGGTCTGCACAAAATGTTCTAGCAGTGGGACTAGGGAACTGTGTGTATTTATGGAATGCTTGTAGCAGCAAGGTGAGTTTTTTTTGTCACTTGCAAATTTCTAATAAATCACAGTAGTTTCAAATTTTGTTTTGGTGTTTGATTTCTTCCTTCAAAATCCAACAGGTTACTAAGTTATGTGATCTCGGAGCTGAGGATAGTGTTTGCTCAGTGGGTTGGGCGTTACGTGGAACTCATCTGGCTGTTGGAACTAGTACCGGGAAAGTTCAGGTTAGATCTCATTTACTCTTTGTTTTTGTCCTGTTACTAAGAATTTACGTTACTTTGCAACTTTCTGAATTTAGAAAACATATTTTAAAGTAAACTATTTATAGTTACAACATGATTAGATTTAGACCTTATCGTGGACTGTAGGATTCTTGCCATATCTTTTACTGGTATGATCTTGATCATTAGTGGTATGATTATTACAAAGAGTTTTTCTTTATCGAGAAGATATGCTCGATTAAAGCATTATCAAGGGCTTGTAAGTATTTGGAAAGTGCCCTGAATGAAGCTAAATCCTTTGTGGTTAAGATGGAAAGTATCTGCATATAAAACCTTGGCGGATAAGATTTTCATATATCTGAAGAATTTATGATGTTCTTTCTATGGCATATTCACTTTAGTTGTGTTTTTGTAGATATGGGATGCGTCACGCTGCAAGAGAACAAGAACAATGGAAGGTCATCGTCTAAGAGTTGGAGCCCTGGCATGGGGTTCATCGGTTCTGTCATCTGGTAGCAGAGACAAGAGTATTCTTCAGAGAGACATAAGGTGTCAAGAAGATCATGTCAGTAAATTGGCAGGTCATAAATCTGAGGTATGCGGACTCAAGTGGTCTTATGACAACAGAGAGCTAGCATCTGGTGGAAACGACAATAGGGTATGTACGATCAATTGATTTGCGGTTACATTAGTCTTCTTGTTAAACCCCCAACATAGCTAAAATGGTTATAAATATTTGCAGCTTTTTGTATGGAACCAACATTCAACACAACCGGTTTTGAAATATAGTGAACACACTGCAGCTGTTAAAGCCATTGCTTGGTCTCCTCATGTTCATGGGCTTCTTGCTTCTGGTGGTGGTACTGCTGATAGATGCATACGTTTTTGGAATACAACCACGAATACTCATTTAAGTTCCATAGATACTTGCAGTCAGGTAAATTTCTTAACTTGACATGCATGACTCACAAAAGATAACCAACATTTCATGGTTAATATTCATCTTTGTTCTTATATATTACAGGTATGCAATCTAGCTTGGTCTAAGAACGTAAACGAGCTTGTTAGCACACACGGATACTCTCAGAACCAAATCATTGTCTGGAAATACCCAACCATGTCCAAAGTATGAATCTCTCTGACCTTATATTACTTTCCATCATTGAGCATCATCAGTTATTTAATCTGTGTTTTTTCGTTTGTTCAGATTGCTACTCTAACCGGTCACACATACCGAGTCTTATACCTTGCGGTTTCACCCGATGGACAGACGATTGTAACAGGAGCAGGAGATGAAACCTTAAGGTTCTGGAATGTTTTCCCTTCCCCAAAATCTCAGGTAAAAACCAACTAACTCTACTTGTGTAATTACTTAATGATCACAAAAATGCTATTTCTCAGAAGAGCTGATTCGATGTTTTTGGCTGTGTTTCAGAACACGGATAGTGAAATCGGGTCGTCTTTCTTTGGTAGAACAACAATTCGGTGAGAAGTTACTTTCAAAACACACAGAAAAAGTCATAAATTCTTGATTTCTTCAGCAGCAGCCAGCTTGAGTTGGTCGTCTCAACCAACTTTTTTCACACGGGAGCAGAGAGTCATTAAATTCTTTTACACACGGATGCAACAAGATCTAACCCTTTTGATTTAATCACGATCTTTGGGTTTCCATCAAGATGCACAACATTTTCCCCCAAAATTTTCCAAAGTGTATATCTTTATTCAATTTTTCTTCATATATCAAAATATAGTTTCTTTTGTATTTATTTACTTACGAACACAACATTTTATAAAATAAGCCCATGATAATAATGCAATAATTCGTTACCATTCTCTTATATTACTTGTTCTTCTTCTCTTTCTGTATTTGGTGTATTTGGTCGTAAATTAGATAGACGAATGGGGTCAGAGAAAAAAAGTCATCTTGATTTGGTTATAAAATGAAAAAGATATTGAAGAAAGAGACCAAATAAATCCAAGAAAATAATTTGGAATCATTAGGAGCAAGAAGTGGCTGATACGCTTTGCAAAACCACCAGAGAGACAAAGTCTTTTGCCATCTCTTTACCTTCACGTTTCTCCTTAGTTTCTCACCGTTACACCGACGAATTCGGTCCTTAATATACGTCTATTGTTACTTTGGTGATGATTCTCATGAATATCTTCATATTTCTAAACTATTCTTATTTGGGATATTAGTATAACTTTAAATTGGTGATGATTCTCATGAATGTTTTGATATATTAAAATATATATGTTCATTAAACAACAATTTATTCATCTTTATGTTTGCATTGCAGTAGTACTATACCAGTCTGTCACCTTTAATATTAGCTAATCTGTAAGAAATTTACATTTTGATCTTGTGGATGAGATACAATACAAGTATACAACTATGATAAAGACTTCAGAGTAGACACAAAATACCATTTGAAACTTTAAAATCTGTATTTAACCTACAAATAATCATTATTTTCCTATACCACATTATGTACACCAAACCAAACCAATATTTAGATCCACCAAAAGGAAAGTCCTGCCATTTCCTTTTCACTTTGTACAAACTACCAAAAGAAAAACTTGTAATTTGATATTTAGTCACTAGAGTTTCTCCGGATTTGGAGTAGCAATTCCCTCAGTCTGAGTCCCAGAGTAACCATTTACACCTTCATTACTAAGACTATGAGACCATGGAATCGAGCTAACGGTTGGAAAACAACAACTACACTCGTCCGCACACCGAGCCTCGGGAAGAGTCTCAGTCTTGTGACCATCAGGCGAAACAGCTTCCCAAAGCGGACCCCAACACTCGACTTTGTTGAACTCATTGACATTAGAATGGAAATAGACCCAAACAAGAGCTTCTTGTAGCTCAGGATAGTTGTTCAACAAGTTCCCATCTCCATGCACAAAAGCCTTCAACACCTGTATATATCAAAACAATAAACATTTTGTTTTACATGAAACCAATAAAAAGTTTCTTATGAATTTGGGAACTTACCACAGGTAGTTCTTTGCAAAAGATGAAATATCGAAACTTTGCAAAGAGATCTAAAAGGAAATGGCCACCGCTTATGTGACAATGAACGTGAAGCGACATTTTCCCTTTCACTTTCTTCCATTCTGCCACAACTTCATCCCGGTATAGCCTATTTGCCCATCCTTGCAACTATAAAAAACATTTCTATACATATCAGCCTCTAAAGTGTTAAGAGATTCTGGTGAATATAGACACATACATAGGTTAAAACAATCATACATAAGCCTCTAATATTTGCTCCAAATAATCAAATACATAAACATTCTACTCCTATAAACAGAGCCATGTAGATATGTTAAGACCAGAGAGAGAGGTGTTTTTACCTGAGAGTTGTTTATGGATTGAGAAATAGCTAAGGTTAGTTTAGCTGTAATGTCACTGTGAGTGAGTGTGTAAGTCCTAGGGAGCGTTGAAGGATGCTTCTTCTCATCAACCCCTAAGAAGAGTACTTTCAATTTGGATGATTCGAAAATCGCCGGTCCAAACAACCTTGCAACCTGCACCGATCCCAAAAGTTTCAAGTTCCATCAATAAAGACAGAGGCATAGATATATCCATAACTGAGACACATAAAACAAAGATATGTCAAAATGATTAAGAGAACAAATCCTTACGGGAACAATCGATTGGTTCTTCTTCTTGGATCTTCTATTGTTGAAGAAGAGTGAGCTGCTGCTGCTACTGTTACTCCGTTTGTCTGAATAAGCTGGTTTCAGCTTCGTTGGTAACAACATAATCGCCGACAAACTACACATCTCTGCTCTCTTGAAACCCAAATCAAAAGCTTCAATATTTCAGAAATAACAACAGAACAAAACGCCACTAAATACAGAGAGACTCCTTTCACGAAGCTTGGATACAATTTTTTCACGCGAGTTCTTGCGTGTTCGTACACTGAAACCACAATCAAAAAGATTGTAACTTTAAGAAATAAATATATAAAAGACCCAAAATTTGAGCTTTTCCTTTGCTTGATGATTGCTTGAAGCTTTGGTTTTGAATTTTCCTTTTGAGATCTTCCAGGAATTTAGGGTTCTTTGTGATGCGTATTGAGTTGGTTCTTGTGTTTAAAAGGGATTGTTGCTTCACGTTTCACACTTCCGTGCCCAAATCTGAACACTCTTTTGGAATTTTTCTGAACACGAGAGAGTGCCACGTGTTCTCTAATCTTTGCATGAGCTTCCCCATGTGTCGTCATGGTGGGGCTAACAACTGGCTCTAACCGTCTTTTTGGATAACTTTAGCCATCTCGTTGCGACAAAGAGACACAGATTCGGCTCTAACCGAACCTAACTCACGTACTGTAGTTGTCAGTCGAACCTAAAGCAATACGGTTTAGTTTCGGTTCAATTTAATGTCATTCGACTCGATTACTCGGTTTAGTTATTAGACCTGTGAAACTCGAGAGGCTTCTTCGCTTGAATCGTCGTGAACAAGGACAACAAACGCAGGTATTGATGGAACCGGAGGAGTCAGAGAGTCCCATGTTGATCCATAAGGATGTTAAAAAGGGCTGAAATTTGTGATCAGGTCCAGGTCCATTAAAAATATCGGGCTAAAATTGGGCTGGCCTGTTACAGAGCTTTTATTTTTTTCTTCTTCTTTTACGTTAAGCGACGTCGTATCTTGTAAACAACAAAACACGAGTACTGTTTTTTCTTCTTCTTTCTCCTTCAATCTCTTCCTCAAATCACTCTTTTTGGGGTTCGTTTTGTTTGTGTTGTAAGCATCCCTGTTGTGCATTTCGTTTATCCAGGTTCGTATTGCTTACCTAAACAAGTTCAAGTTTTCGATTTTGGTTTCTAGGTGTTTACCAGTTTCGCCATTTTGTGGTTTATTGTTTGGATAATTTGATTTCTTTGGATTTTGCTGATACCCATTTGTGTGTATAGAAATTTGATTAATCTGGATACTAAATTTCGTTTGGAGAAACATTGAACCAAAGGAATGCGAAATCTTTTGATGATGATTGAATAGTTTTAGTGCCTGCTAATACTTTAGAACAGAGTCAATTTTTTAAGGTCATGTTATAGAATCTGAGTCTACTTGTCATTTGCTTTGGAACAGGTGAATTCTTGCAAAGCCTTGAGCAGCTTTCAGATGATAAAGACTTTGGTCTCTCCTTATAGTGTATGTACTCTACCTCCACCACTCTTTGAGTCTTATTCTTGTTTAGTTCAATCCACGTGATCCAGTTTTAATTTTATTTAATTCCTCCTATGCGTCTGTTAAAGTCAACTATTTTATTCTTTATGTAGGGATTTGGATCTCAGAAGTTGAAGTTTGACAGATCTTCTGAGAAAGTGAAGACGAGAGCAGTAAGAATGGAGCTCACAATCACTCAACCTGATGATTGGCATCTTCATCTCCGTGACGGTGATCTTCTTCATGCTGTTGTTCCCCACAGGTCTTATAAACATCCTGCAATCTTTCTTTTCTTTCCTTGCTTTACTTTGTTTTGCAGCCACTTTTTTGTTTGCTATTGGTGTTTCTTGTGGAACCATTGTTTGTTATGTATGAATTCCTCAATCACAATCTTGTGCTGGCGTTGATGCTTGTGCTGTACATGATGGTTAATGGTGTATGTAATTATGTGCAGTGCGAGTAATTTTAAGAGAGCGATTGTGATGCCGAATCTGAAGCCTCCTGTCACCTCCACTGCAGCTGCCATTATTTACCGGAAATTTATCATGAAAGCTTTGCCATCTGAGAGTAGCTTTGATCCACTTATGACACTTTATTTGACTGACAAAACTCTACCTGAAGAGATCAGGCTTGCAAGTAAGTACCTGTGCTTTCTCCATCTTGTTGCAAACTAATCAGATACATTTTCATCTTTCTGATTGAGATTCTACTTGCTAATGTTCAGTTTATGCATATATGATCTTGTTATTAGGGGAAAGTGGTGTGGTTTATGCGGTGAAGCTGTACCCTGCCGGAGCAACAACCAACTCTCAAGATGGTGTCACGGATCTCTTTGGAAAATGCTTACCGGTACTAGAAGAGATGGTCAAACAAAACATGCCTTTGCTGGTAAATAAATCATACACCACATAGACTTGTATTTTTGTCTTTGTCTTGTCTGAGGAATGTTTTGATTAGGTTCATGGGGAGGTCACAGATCCGAGTATCGATGTCTTTGACCGCGAGAAAATCTTCATTGAGACAGTTCTGCAGCCTCTAATCCAACGCCTTCCGCAGCTGAAAGTAGTGATGGAACACATCACAACCATGGATGCTGTGAATTTTGTTGAATCTTGCAAAGAAGGTTTTGTTACTATCTTATTTTCATTTCTTGTCTTTTGGTTTTTGTTAATCTGCATAGCTCATAACATTTTGTTGATTATAGGGTCTGTGGGTGCAACAGTCACACCACAACATCTCCTTCTCAACAGGAACGCCCTTTTCCAAGGTGGATTACAACCTCACAACTACTGTCTTCCCGTTCTCAAAAGAGAAATACATAGTATGTTCTTCACTTTCCTTTTGAACATTAATATTTCATTTTTTCAGCAGCTTTCGGAAGATCATTGCTTTTACTTCATTGTACAGGAGAAGCCATTGTCAAAGCTGTAACTAGTGGAAGCAAGAAGTTCTTCCTCGGCACAGATAGTGCTCCACATGAACGGAGTAGAAAAGAATCATCCTGCGGATGTGCTGGTATTTACAGCGCTCCCATTGCCTTGTCCCTATACGCCAAGGTCTTTGATGAGGTAAACTGTGTAACTTCAAACAGTTTACTTTCCCGGTTTGTGATTCCTTATGTTCATAACTTTAACTTCTTTAACATTCAGGCGGGTGCGCTGGACAAGTTGGAAGCTTTCACCAGTTTCAATGGACCTGATTTCTATGGCCTTCCGAGAAACTCGTCAAAGATCACACTGAAGAAATCTCCTTGGAAGGTTCCAGACGTTTTCAACTTCCCATTCGGAGAGATCGTCCCTATGTTTGCTGGAGAAACCCTTCAATGGCAACCGTTGAAATAATGTGGTGATTTGAAGTTGTCAAATTTTTTCTCCCAAATAAGTGAACTCGTGTACCTTTTGGATTGAATTTTCTTACGGCTGAGTTATGCCCTGCATTTTTTGAGGAATAAAAGCAAGATACTGACCAATAATGTTTATTTTGTGTTTGAATCTGTCTATTTTCTCTATATTGAATCTAAATGACAGTATAATTCTCAATCAGTGTGGGTCTGATTCCTAGTCCTCCCGACGAAGATGTTCCATTCTCGTAAAGGCTAGGCAGAAATGCTGTTGGGTGAAGTGTAGATGGACTCATTGGCCAAGGTATGCGTTCCTCCATATTCACTGATCCGCCTAGATTCGGTTCTTCTGTAGATGGGTCCATGTAAGAGACTTTCGCGTTAGTTTCATCTTCAGTTATCATGTCTGTAGATGTTTGCATTTTCCCAGCAGAATGGTCCGGTAAACTGGAAGTCTTGTCTTCCTCGTAAGACTTTGTAAGTGAACTGTCTCTGCTCTTGGAATTTGAGGACTTTCTCTGCATATGCATAAACTTTTATTTCGGATATTTCTGCCAAAACACTCAAGAAACCAAGAAACCGTAAGAGTAGAGAGATACCTGCATCGGCTTTGTGGGAGACGAATCTGCTAGAATTGGCTGAACAGCTTGAGCTTCGTCTGTTCTTCTTATTTGTGAAGCTTGTTTTCTAGTGTTATCGCGCATCTTGATGTTGATTTCCTTACTTGAAGGGTATTTTGGTAGACAAGATGGATCACAAGCCAATGGCTCAGTTTTGAAGTACTGTTTCACAGTGAAGAGTATAATCAGTTGAAGTCACAAGAACAACATTTTTGTCAGAGGAATACGTAAAGTCCAAACTTACTTTACTCTTGAGAGCACTAGCTGCAGTGCCTCGGAAATCTGGATCTATTGAGAGCAAAGTTTCTAAGAGCGAAATAACTGAAGCTGGAAACTGTTTAAATGTCTCTGCTATATGTGATCCATATGGATAGATGGGTCTCAGTGGAGTTGAAAGCTGTAGCTTTAGTTTTGTCCAATAATCATCTGAAGGCGATCCACACAACTTGAATATCTTGTGCAGTTGGTCTGTCTTAACATGAGAATACAGAGAACAAAAATCTGAAGCTTTGCTTATCTGGTAAGAACAAGAGTGATAGGAATCTAATTGCTTACCTCATTTTTTCCTGGAAGAATAGGCTTTCCGGCATATAATTCACCTATTACGCAGCCTGTGCTCCACAAGTCAACTCCAATACCGTAATGAGAAGCTCCAAGCAAAAGCTCAGGAGGTCGATACCATAGAGTTGCAACATGGGTTGTCAAAGGAACACTGTTATGAGGATCGAAGAACGTAGCTAACCCAAAATCTGCAATCTTGAGGACTCCATCACCGTTGATCAGAAGGTTCGAGCTTTTCATATCCCGATGGAGTACATGATTAGTGTGACAATGATCAAGCCCTCTTAAGAGCTGCCTCATGTAGCATTTAACCTGAACAGAGAAGAAGAAGAAGAAGAGAGTACCTGAGAATTTGACACCAAGTAATGAAGAGAGTGTGAATAGAAGCGATAAAGAATACCTGAGGTTCTGAGAAATGTACACCGAGTAATGAAGAGAGTCCCAAGAGGTCATGTTCCATGTACTCAAAGATCAGGTAAAGGGTAGAGGAATCGTGGTCTACAAGCATTAACCCTTCTAATTTGATGACATTGGGATGATCCAACTTGCGCAGGATTATGATCTCTCTGGCTATACATTTGATGCTTTCTGAGTTGTTGATATCGAACCGGATTCTCTTCAAAGCCACGGTCTTGTTACGAAGAAGATCTCTAGCTTTGAACACCTTACTGAATGTTCCTCCCCCAATCTGTTGCAAATACAGAGAATAAGTCTCTTTATCATATGAGAATCAATAAAGAAAGGAAGAGAAAGAGCGAGAGACTTGTTCTTGCTTCTCAAAGTGAGATTCACGACCAGGGGTCCAACCAACAAGGGCTTCACCAGCTACAGAAATAAGCCACGGTGGCCAACCAGAGGCAGCTAATTCCGATGAGCGAGGATGAACATTAACAACGAGAATACTTTCTTCTCTCTTCAGCTCCTTTGGACCTAATTTATCACTCATCTTCAACAATTCTGTCACCTTTTGGGCTTGATCATTTGCTATTCTTCTTTCTGATGGAAGAGTATGGAAACGAGGACGGTTTTCCGGCAATCCTGTTGGTGCCGCCGGTTTATTCCTCCGATAAGAAATGATACAACCCATATTGACCAAAAGCTTGAAAGCCACGGCACTGAATGTATTACAAAGAGATACATTGTGAATGAATATGATGATGAAATTAGAGAGAGAATATCGAAAGTGCAATACACAAACGCAAACTATACAATAAAAGTGAAAAAGAAATGTCTGAACAGAATTGAATTCGCCGGAAAGCGACAGTACGCAATCCAACTTATTCGTTACAGAGACCCCACTCCTAAAGGCTTATGTCCCTAATCATTTTTATTCTCTCTGTATGTTACGTAACTAAATACTTAAACCGATTCAGTTTAGTTCGGTTTGTTCAAGTCCTAATAGATACAAGTAATGGAACTGTAAGTTACAGGTAAATTTTTAAGTTTAACTCTTTGATTAAGAACATATTAATTATTACATCTCAATTTTTTTGGACGAAAATATATAAAGATAAAAAGTTCTTACATCATATAGTTAAAACATTCTTTTTGAAGAAGTTGTAAGATTAATTTTGAGGAGGGAATTTTTTGGATTGTCTTGTCTCAGGAGGTCCAATGAACAAACCAGTCTCCACTTCCATATTGTCATCTATGTTCACTTCTGATGATGATAACGTTGATTGTGATGATGCTATTGTTGCTGTTCCCATTCCAAGCCACTTTTATTTTCACAATTTCACCGAAAAAACTCTTCTACTCAGCAACATATTAACATATCATAAAAATAATACCTTTTATAAGATGCTAAAACTGTACCTTCTCCTTCAGATCTTTATTTTCCTTAACGAGATTCCTCTCCTAGTAAGATTTTGACAAGGAACAGTTATATGAAGTATTAATAACGAGATACAGGATGACTCTATATATATGTAATTACATTTAGAGAAAGCAAAAAAAAGTTTAAGTATGAATTGTGTTTTACCTCTGCCTTCAACTTCTCAATTTCTTCACGGAGTAATTGGTACTGAAAATAATTGAATATACGAACAATCTATAAGCAAATTTCCACATTATTAATAGATTATGAAGACATTTGCATGTATATTCCAAGGAATCTTTCAACTAAGTATCCTAACACTAAGTGCGTTGTTGATACTCATTGTTTCAATGTTATATTGAGGAATCATCAATAAAATTACTCAATGTTGCATGGCCTCAATGAGGCTGATGATATGATTAGTGAGGCCATGCAAACCATTCACAATTTCACATAGACATTAAATAAAGAACGCATGCATGCATGATTAGCGAGACCATGCAAACCATTCAATTGTTAACGGTATTGCATATATAATAATAACTAAAAATGATGAATTTTTTTTTGCTAAATGAATTGAATCTAGGTTTTAACTATATCTTTTAATTACTTGTGTAGATCACTAGATTAGTATGGTAAAATTATTTTTGTAAACGCAAAGAGCCAAACACATGTATAATAACTTCCATCATATTAAGTAAACATAAAATTTTCTCATCAAATCTTAATATTCTAAAATTGCGGAAAAACGATTATAGTATCTTAATCCTAATTTCCATTATCACTGGAAATGAGTATAAATAATACCTTCTTGGCTCTTATCCTGCTCAAGCTTCGGTCCAACTGATTCTCTAACTGTTGCAGCTCCTCGATGGAACATGCATCAATGCCTTCTCCAAGCAATTTTCTGCAATTATTCAACAATCAAAGTATCTTATAGTTCGTTTATAATTTTATATAAACGTTTCTCATAAGAAATTTTGAGTTTCAAAACCGTTTAGATATCTCTAGCTGTTCAATCTTTTTTGTCAATCCAGATGTTTCGTCTCTCGCTTGCTGTCAAGTAAAAGTAGTATAGTCGGTTAAATATTTGGAACACACAAAAAAAATATTTATAAAAAATATCGTACGTTTACAATATGTAAAACCCGAAATATGAATGAGAATTTACCTGAGAATTATCATTTCTCTTATGATTATTCCCAATTTCTTTTATTCGTCTCTGATAGCGTTCAATTGTTGCTGCTATACTGAAATGAATCAAATGAAAATAAAAGAAACGAAAATGTGGAGTCAAAACCAATTGAAGCTATATATGCATATATGTGTGAAAAGTATATACTTATGTGACTAAATAAATAAATTCCATTTATTTATTGACATTTAGAATATATATCATCATGATTTATGACCGTTAAATATTGAAACTGAACTGTGAACGAAGAGAATCACAGAGAATCATGCAGATATGGCTTAGTTGCATTGTTCCCAAAAGTTAGGATATGATCTCATGTTTCGAGGACCATATATAATATATACATGTTTATTTTCTAAACAAAATAATAGGTTATATGAAAACAAAAGAGTGTTCCTCTTTACTTCAAAATGCAGAAAATATCAAATATATTGTATTTAAGATTTATGATTCAAATCATGCATCAATATTTTACATGGCTACGCCAATATACATATAAAGAGACAAGTATATATAGATGCACATGGACACGCTCAAATCGAAATATTGAAATTAATAAGCTAAACCTTTAGAGTATCATTAAGCAGTGCGATAACAACAAGGATTATGTGGTTAAGAATACCTAGTTAATTGTGATTAACCTCTCTTGAGTTTGCTCAAAAGACATTTCATAGTTAATTGTTAAGTGCTTAATCCTTTATAATCAAATCTATATTTATTCAGCATAAATTATATCCCAAAGAATAAAATAAGAGAAAACGTAGAAAGAATTAAAATAATTCTGATCTACACACATGCGATGACTTCTCTACAGTTAATGCTCAATTAAATCACGGTGTGTGTTAAAATTAAGCAAAATAGTACCTCTTAATTTGTTGCTAAATTTTACATATTCATGCATACATATAAAGTTTCCCATATATATACATCCACATACACATATACAAAAGAAGCATCTGTAATTTTGTAAACTCGCATGAATGAGAATGTGTTATATCATGAACTCATCATGTCTGATTTAAACATGTGCAAATATATTTATTGATATGTATAATGCAAACCATGATCAAAACTAGCATTATTTACTACAATGCTTCGTCTCATCCCTAGCATTATGTAGATATATCTGTCATCATCATATATGATATATTTCTACTGACACACACACTGTATATGCATTTGTATTACAGCAGGGCGAGATACATGTGGACATATATATCCAAATAAGGAAATTTATTGTTAATCCTGAAAATGACTATTTTCTAAATTTATAAACATGTTGATAGTATGTACAGTCCTAATTTGAACAATATAAGGACACTTTATATACTCAAAATTAAGTCATAGATATTGTTACATACACATAGCCTAGCAGTAGCACTGGTGTCAAACTCATCTTTCTTACAAACGGATAAACATCAAGTATCTCAAAATAAAAGTTGTTTGCATTTCAAAATATCTCAGTAAATAGAGAAAGTCAGAAAGATCAACTCATCTACAGCGAAAAATGGATGGCTCATAACAAGTATACATATACTTGATATACACACACGTTTCATAGGTTGTAGTGCCATAAAAATCTGATGACTACAACTACAAAAAGTATCATTAGTGTCAGTCCTATAAAAGTAGTCTAATTTCTTACTCCGATCTACTTTTATATGAAAACAAAATCACCATTATATAACTCTCTTATCAGATCTTGATAATCATATAACCAAAAAATCCAATGAATCTACTTATTACGGTGAAAATTGGACCCGATTAGCCCCTCTAGTCGAATCGGATCCAAAAATTGATCAGTGCAAATCGTTTTTTCACAAGTAAATAAACAAAAAAGGGACATACCTAGAGCTAGAGAACTCATAGAGTTTGGATCTTGGAGAGAAGATAACCAAAGCAACTTCAGCATCACAAAGGACCGATAATTCGAAGGCTTTCTTCAAGAGTCCATTTCTTCTCTTCGAAAACGTCACTTGCCTGCTTGTTGCGTTCTCTATCCTCTTCATCTCCGTTTTGCCCCTCACCATCCTTTACTTCTAGTTTATTCTTTATATAAATATTCTGTGTAAAATCACACAAGAGACAAGTATTTATTCAACCAAATAAAACGAATAGTAACCAGAAATTAGAACTATATATATGGATAATGGTTCAGATCAAGAACATAAAAGAAGAGACATACTCCAACTACAAAAGTGACCAAGAACATAAAAGAAGATATGGATTTGAATTTATTTTTCTCTGTAAATAGAATATGGATCAACCACAAACAGAAGATGGAATTCGAGATTTACCCTATTTGTAAGTATGAGCTTTGGATTGATGTGTCTCTCTATGTGTATAATCTATCTTCTATAAGTGAGTGGAGAGAGGAAAAATAGGCGAGATTTTGGGAAGAGGGTGTGATAGAGATTCTTGGAAAGCCCTAGATTTATGATGAAGGAGGGGAGAGAAAGAAAGAAAGAAAAAAACTAAGTGTTTTTGATTGATAATTTGACATCATAGCCTTATTCTTTTTTGCATTATATATTAAATTTGCCATTTTCTCTTATGGCTACGGATAGTCTATATAAACCTAGACCTGCCTAGTAGTACATCACTTTTATTTTTAGAAATTGCATTACGTAATTTCTTTCTTCTTTTGGTAAAAATTCTAATGCAAATTCAAGGCCAATCTATAATAGTAATAAAATATGTAAGTGCAATAATTGTTGACGGGGGAAGAATAATCTATAATGAAGTGTGACAAGGAAAAGAATCATGCTATATATTATTTCGTTTTCGAATTTAATTGCATAATCAGTTTTTTTTTAAAATATTATATGTTACTCTAAAAGCCTATAACCAATAAACCCATAATTTATCTAACTTTGTACAATCGTAAGAAAAAATATATATATATATATATATATTCGTATCATATTTTTCTTAATTTTACATGATATTTTTGGTATATCTAGTCTAGGTATGGGTTAATTAATTTATATTGTTGGAGTAAATGCAAACTTACATCTTAAACATAATTAAGTGAAGGAGATATATATTATGTAGGTAATGGGGGAGATCTTGGCACGTGTCCATATTAACCGACAACCTACAGATCCGGTGTCCGTCAAAGTGGGTTTCACTAGTGCCACCTGAGGACATCAAGCATCCTTGTCCGTTGCCAGCTCATATCGGACAAAATAAGTAGTTAGGACACACCGTCCGATCTTCGCTTCTCTTCAAACGTGCACCATCCGATCTTGTTATCTATTTTAAGAAATTAAAAGACTTCGACACAAAAATGGATACAAATTTATTTCAGTCACTTATGTGCATATTTAAGTCTATATATATCTGATCAGGAGATACAATATTAACAATTGCTGTTTTACTTCTTATAATAGTCTCTTGATTTAGAGAAGAAGTTGAAACAAAACTCGTTTTATATTTTCCACAGAAGAAGCAGAACTTTATGCGATAAATAAAAGAAGAGAACTTTAATCGTGTGATAAATAACCCGTCCGTACAATAAAAATTTATTATAACAACGACCTTCGCACAAATAAAACAGTAACACGTACTTGTATATGTTTTCAATTTCACATGTCAATATATGTCATCTTCGCCTCTTGTTTGATACGTTTCTTGTAATTTATAACCACCACCTTCTAGCTTTTTTACTTTATTCGTTTCCTCGATTTAAATATCTTATAATCTTTGGCATAAGCAAGTGGTTATCCACTATTGGATGCTTTTCACAATAATACGTTACAATAACATTTGTTTATTCTTACATATCTTGGAACAGGTGTCGCACGCTAGGAGAGGACCACATCCCTTTCACTAAATGAACGTACTAAAATGCTTTGTTAATTTGCATTTCCCTACAAAAATATAGAAAAAAAAACCTACGTGAGAATCAATGTAATGATATACTATAACATCTTCCCATAGTTGACGAAAAAGCAAGTGTAGGTTAGCCTAAAAGGAGTAGTTATTTACATCCAATTATCTAATATCCAAAATCTATCAATGGTCGTCTTCATATATTTGAATATTTCTACCTATATGTAATTTGAAAATTCAAACCAAAATATTCTCTTACGTAAGCTGGTTCCTTTATGCTATTTGTGAAGTCACTACCCAATACAAATAAATTCTGCGTGAAACATCTGAACTAAAATCTTAAAATAATTCCATCGATCTTTTCTTATAGATAAAACTTCAAACGATCTTGCTATACTGCTTTTTCGATGTTATATGATCTTTAGCATAACGTTTTAACTAATTTACTATTACCGTTTATATATGTCATAAAAGTTTTATTCTATTATAATATTATGGTACATGAGCTCCGCTGATAAATATTTGATTGGTCTCTAAAATCCATGATTAGAGTTTTTATTCACTAACAGTTGAAAGATTCGCCTACATAAGGGTAGGCGTAACATAAGGGTCAAATGTTGAATTTTATTTACACGCTTGAATAGAGCCACCAATACGGGACCAGCTTTGACCGTCATAACAAACCCGGTTTACTAAAACCATACTAATTACGGTTTCGTCAAAATCAATTTTGTTTCTCGTCACTCAATGCTGCTTATAAAAGCCAGTCCCATGCTCACTTTTCTTGCTTCCTTGACACACTTCTTGAGAAATTTCAGCAAAGTGTGTCTTCTCCGATTTCGCAGACGGTTAGATCTCAACAAGCGATTCTCATCGTCGTGAACCTTCTTCTTTAATGGCGATCGATAACTCTCGTCCTCCTCCGGACGAAATCTTTTACAAGACGAAGAAGATTTTGTATCGTGGACAAAGGTGCAATATCATTCTCCAGGATAAGAATGGACCATGTCCTCTCATCGCCATTTGTACGTACATCTTCTATTCTCCTCCCGATTTTACTCTCGCTATGGTTTGTGAACTTCGATTAGCGAACGAAATTAGGGAAATGTATGTGTTAGTATCTTGAGATCTTTTAGCTCTTTTGGTGTTGATGATGATGATACATTGTGAAATTGGGGATTAGATTCGTTCGTTCGTTTTCATCGATTCAGATGTATCAAGACTATTGAAATGTGTTTGTTACAGGTAATGTTCTTATCTTGAAACACGGAATTAATCTAGACACTTACAATTCTCAAGTATCTGAAGAGGATTTGGTGAATCTTGTGATCGATGTACTGGATGATACAGACGAGTACATTGATATTGGGCTCATCAGAAAACTTGCTTGTGGGATAAATGTCGATTTGAAATTCGAGAGGTCAATCTTTTTGTTATCAATATGTTAAACCTTTTGATATGTTACATAGAAAATATCTTATCGTAATGACCGGAAATGTTTTACTTGCTTGCAGGATTACGGATTTTGAGTTAACACCTGAGCTAGATATATTTCGTTCACTTAAGATTCCTTTGTATCATGGATGGCTAGTTGATCCCACGGTACATCATTTTGATTGTGTTTCTTTCTTGCTTCAATTTGTAGTAATAGAAAAGTTTCAATATTTATTGTTTTTCCTCCAGGATGTGGAAATTGTTGCTGCAATCGGAGGCAGATCTCGTGATGAGTTAGAGATTGCGCTTACTACTTTAGACACACAGACTGTTAGTTCTGTTGATTTTGCTGCGTCTGCAGAGCATCTTGGATTGGGAAAGGGAGATATTGAAGAAGATGAAATGGTGTCAAAGGCCTTGGCATTATCTGAAATGGAAGCATCGTTAAAGGGAAGTTTTGATACTCAGAGAGTTGTGTCTGGGTCGTTAGATGTAAATCAGATCTCTGAGGATGACACATTGGTAACTTCTGTGGACATTGAAGCTGGTTGTGCTACCACCCTTGGCAGTAATATCTGTCAGCTGTCCAAATTTGATGATCAGTTTTCTTCTACGGAATCAGAAGATTGTGATGTTGGGAATAAGACCAATGTAGGTGAAGAGGTATCTTCAACGGAATTGGGAGATGAGACTTTTGGTAATGTTGAGACTGAGAATAGCAGCAAAATGACTGATGTGCTGATCTCTGTGGAGAAGACTAATCTGGAGTCGACCAAAAATGATATCATTTCTGAAGCTATAACTTTGGTTAATGCAGGTAGACTCATGGGTATCTCTGCATGAACTTGCATCTGGAGATATGTTAAATTTTCTTACTAAAATCACCTCATTGCATCTCCAGATCTTAGTGAAAAATCCCAGGATGATGATGTCTCCCAGTCAGTTTATGAAGTCCAGTCTCTTCTTGGACAAAGCTCTCCGGAAGGGAAGGGTACAAAAGGGCTCACGCAAGAAGAGGGTAAATTCTTACACATCCATTCTTACATATCTACGCATTATATCTGTTGTGGATAAAGATAACTCCATTCTTTTTTTTCTTCTGAGTTTCAGGTGAATTGATCAAAGGATTCTTTGAAGAAAGTGTCACTCAACTAACTTGGCATGGGTGCGTGATCTTATTGTTTGCTAAGGAAGATTTCTGTGATTGGCTACATTGGTTTTATCTTTTCTAGTTACTGATTATCATTTCCTCCAGGCTCTTTACCTTGGAAGATGACCTTAAAGAATGGGAACTTTGTGTCCTGTTCCGCAACAATCACTTCGCTACCATGCTGCAGGTTATTTACTTATATTATGTAAAGCTGTTGTGTTTCTTTTTTTGGTTCCCAGTCACTTAAATCGATAATCAGGAAGTGTTTTTGAAGCGATTTCAACAGTTTATACATAACATTCTAGAAGGTTAATTCTGTTTTCTTTTGCAGCATGAAGAAAGACTCTATACTTTGGTTACCTATGAAGGCTATCAGATGCAGCAAGACTTGGTTTGGGAAAGATTCAACAAGGTATTTACGAATTATGTATTAGTTGTCCTTGTAAAGAGAAGATGAATTTTGCTATATTTCAAAGTCTCTTTGATTGCTATGGTTTGGTTTTAATACTTTCAGATTGATGGCGATTCTGCCTTCTTTACTGGTTACTTCACGAAATTCATCTTCAAGGATCAACAGCACGCAATTAGTAAAACTGAGGTAAGAACTCCTCCTGCTTTTATTATTCATGTAGAAACTTACCTGGCTGTTACTAAACTAAAATCTCTTTTTGTCTTTCTCAGAATTCTATCTCCAGAATCAAGAGTGAAAACATGGATACTACTGAGTAAATATCTGGATCTATGAGAACTTAATATTTCCATCTGTTTAGGCTATTTTTCCCCCCCTTTGTTTCTAAATCTATAACATTTTTAAGATTCGTTCTCTTTTTTTTTGGTTTTTATGGCAGGTTCGATCGTCTATTGGCGTTGGAGTTGGAGCAAAATGACTGGGCTGGAGAAACTGGATCAGAGGTATACTGGTGATTTTAAGTACTGATACCATCCTCTCAGAATTTAAAACCGTCGTAAAAATGGTGTAGAGTAAACATAGAAACATAACTCATTTTCATATATACTCTGTTAGTCCTTTAGTACATGCACACTTTCATGTATTTCCATTCATGAAACTGTATCGAATTGAAACTGTGTATTTCACAAAATGACTGTGCATTTTTTTCTTACAATTGAAACTGTATCGAATTAAGTGAAAGTTTGAACAATGAATACCATTCATGGGATGTGTTAAAACTGTGTGTTACATCTTTTCAGGTACCAATAATAAGCTACAAGCACATATCTTCTTCATTACAAGAACTGAAAGAATTCCTAATATGGCAAAATGAACAATCATCATGAAAGCATGTCCCTTACCACTGATGTGTTTGTCTTTCTTCTTTCATCTTCTTAATAAAGTTAGTTTTTTTTTTTTTGGCTTTACAAAAAGTTTTAGAGCAACCAGCAAACAGAGCTTATTGGCTTTTGCCATACTGTTTTGGTCATATGTTCCAGATATAAATCATTTCAATTGAAATAGAAACATTATCACTGTGTACAATTTAATTGTACATGTTTGAGAATACTTTTTACTGTGAAATCACAAGTGAGGTTGAATCAGTTCTGTTAACAGTTTGAAATGCCCTCTTTCCCTTACGTAAAAGGATTGAAAACATGAACAAGTCAAGTCTGAAATACACAAAAATGGATCATATATTACTAACACTTTTATAACATAGAATTCGAGGACAATACATCATGTGATATTTTTTTTTACAATTTTGTTATATAAAAAAACAGGGATGAATATATATCTCTAGACTAGAGTCTCCTTTTTTCTCTTCTCTTGCGTTGTTGTCATAAAATCTCTGATCTGAAGTCCTAACTCCTAAATTTATTTGCTCCCTCAAAATTGTTATACGACCAAACAATGAGGATTTTAAGAGATGCTCTAACCTACTAACGAGATGAAGAAGGAAGAAGAGCATCAATTCCTTTTTTCCTAGTGATACCAGTTGGCACACCATAACAGACAGGCGCAGCCCCAATCAAGTATTGCAAGTTGCACGCATCTCGAGCCGCGGCTATGAATGAACCGATTTTACGTCTATGCTTGTGGTTGCACTCAATCTTCCCTGACCCATCCACATCTGATTGAGCTGGCTTGTTACGCGATGATGGTTTCCTTGACCTCTTGGTGCCTTTTAGAGTCATTGCTGCAAGGTCATTAGCTAATGACTCACATTGGCTGCAGCCACCCTCTGAAGAAGAATCTGACCTCTCTTGCAACCATGCTTCCAACAACGCTTTCCCAAACCGATCAATGTCTCGGTCTGTTACGTCCCATAGAGTCGCCACAATGGCTGGAGATCCACCTAGGAGATAAGAAAGTGGTACACCTTGTGGGATGTAGCAGCCTTTTAGCCATAGTGAACCACTACTGCATCCCATTAAGAAAGTTGCAGAACAGTTATCTAGCTTCTCTATTTCACGCCTAGGTATATACTGTGCTCCTGTCGTATCATAAACAGTAAAGGATTTTTTTTTAAATCAATCTCATGTAAACAACCAGAGACAGATTAACGATTAAACGGTTCAGAATTCAAGTGTTAGAGGAATCATACCGCTTCCATGACCAAAGTATAGAAAGAGATCATGAGTTTCTAATGCTTCTGTCAACTCTATAGCACTTGGTTCTGACCCAGCTTTACCCTGAAGTATACGCAATAATGGAAGTTTGGAGATAAAGGATCACAATAAGGTTTAATATAAGTATGCTTTTGCTATATGTTACCTCAAAGTTTTGATCTCTGAACCAACTCTCAAACGTGACTTGTGTATCGGTGAGATCACCACCAGGATTCAACAAGTAAAATGAATCTAGCGGATCAATAAGAGGGAAGGAAGCAACATGAGATTTTGCTGGCTCTCCTTGAAGACTGCGCTTCTTTAGCACGGCAGATATGCAACCTACGGAAGGCATGCGGTACACCTCCTGTTTCCTTAGTATTGGAATATTCTCCCAAGGAAGCATCTAATCAAAATCAGCAAGTTAGTAAGCTAAGAATAGCAACAGATAAACTAAGCAGAACTTCTCGATGACAGTCGAACTTTCTAATACATGTGCAGGAAAGTGATAAGGATATAATTGACGAACCTGAACCTCGGGATCTAACACAAGAATGATAGGTTCTCTATTTTCATGTCCATCTTGTTGCCCTAGTTTGCTTGCTGCGTCATGTATCAGTTTTAAGGCCAATTCATGCCTACTTTCAGATATATTAGACGCAGCAGTAGGAGTTTTACAGCTATCTTCTTCATAAAGATATCCCCCTCTACCTACATAGCAACCATTTCTTAAAGAAAGCTGAGCAACGCATGCTTCTCCTTTAAAGTTATCCGTCCCACCTCCAAGAATAACCTTCAAAAGCATCTCATTTACTTCCATTTTGCACTTGGACTTGAGATCATTTACCAGCTTTTTCTGCGCTGAGTCAGGCAATTTGTAGTTCGACCATTCTCCGAGAAGCAGACACCTCCAGGGACCCAGCCAGGAAGCTTCTAGATTCCTAGAATAAAAGAATGGTTATCCAATGTTGTTTACAAACATGCAGGCTCGTACGCAGTTGTCAATTCAGAAGATGGATCAAAACACAGTCCTGTAAATGTAATATAGACAGACATGTGCACGTGTTATAGAAAGAGAGCCAGCATACCTTAGGAATATTCCCAGACGATGATTAAGTTTCTTTCTCTTTTTCCACCACAGGCCCCTACTCTCTATTGTGTCTTCTTCAGTAGTAGAAGAAGATGAGTGGCTTTCCTCCAATATTGATTTAAATGCTGGAGCTACCTCATCAACCACGGTGGTACCCCATGGACAAAGCCAGGGCCCCTTTAAACTCTTGACTTGAGTCGCTTCGGTAGAGCTAAGATTTGCACTGTCATCTGACATGTCTAGTGAATCAGTGAGATCATGAGTACAAAGAGGAAACACCATTGATCAACCAGTATGCAGTTCATATTTACCTTCTACAATCGAATCTACAGGTAAAAGTGTGGCAACCGGTTGACTTTCTGGGTTTAGGCGTGATATGAGCACCCAGGCACAAACAGGTGAACGAATATGCATTAGCTCCTGTAACAATTGGTTTAAAGCACCTCCAAGCAAACTAATGCAGATGATTGTTGAGCTTGGAAGATTGATGAAAAATTCTTTAGCGAATTGTACAAGATCTTGAGTACGGTCAGGAGCAAGCCTGCAATGGCGAGTAAGAGAAAACAGAGTCAGCCAACAGAAAATTACAAAAGCATGTCTGGTTGCTTAAGTTAAATTATCTCATACCTGGGTAAGTCCAAATCCTCAGGAACCATGCAACTCGAGCAAGTAGCCTCTGTGCACTGAAAATAAAAGCCGTCAGATAGAAGATGAAACACATACTTTGTAAAAGCAATCAATAAATACGTCAAAATATCATCAGATAGAAAGCTGGAAAAACCTATCTTACCTCTTTATCTGAGAGGCACTGTGATTTGTGTTTTTGGCTCAAATTTGAAATGAAATGGTAACTGAGATGGGTACCAAGCGAGGCTTGATGGAAAAATGAGACCCAATGACTTGCTGACAGCTCATTTCCATCAGATTCGAATGTGAATTCAGAATTTGAGGAAGAAAGCAGATATAAAGAGGCAAGCAATCTTGAAACCTGTCGGGAACAAAAAACAGTCTTATACCCAACAATAGTTAAAATAAAAACAAAACAGGCAACGACAGGTTACCGTCGAACATCCCAAGCTTTTACCTTTTGAAATAATATTGGAACCTCTCCGCTGAGTACAAATGCTAACATTAACCATGACACTAGTTTTGTGAAAGGGATATGAAACAGATCACAGCAGATAGACCTGTTGAAGGTAACAATCAAGAGGTTAAGAAGGATGATAGGTACACATTTCTAAAGAGCATACTTGATCAATTTAGCATATGATGTTTTGCATCAGGGAGGACAAAAGCTAATGGCAAGTGTTATACAAACAATATGTCTCACATACCTACTCTTCCTGCAGTGGTAATTCCGCAAATTCAACCAGCACAAGTTGTATAATATTATTGCACGATCAACGGCAAATACATCTCTTGTAACTTCTTTCCCGATAAATTCCAGCAACTGACTGACAGAAGGCTGGTTGTGGCTGGACCAGGTGCTTTTGAATAAAACAGAGATACTATGCAGTAAAGCCTCATGAGCTAGATGAATTCTACCAGAGTCTCCCAAACATTTTCCTGAATTGGAAAGCTAAACTGTAAGCAGAGATACTCATCTTCTAGCAATGCTTCGTAATCGTAAGTGAGACGTGAATATATACCATGTGTGTGTTTTTACGAGAATAAATGGTCAGAATACAAAAGAAAAGCATGGAAATGGAGAATAAGAACAAACTCATTGGCCTCAAAACTCACTCCAGGTCTTTCATACCCATTACTTTTGTTTTATCAACAATGGACGACTTTAATGGTTACTGGGTCTCAGCTCTCATCTAAACTATTAAGCTATTAGATTGTTCCAACAGGAAAATGTCAAAAAGCCAACTTCATATGCATGCATGCGCATTTGAGTGAGAAAATGCATAAGGAATTAGATCATACCAAGGCTAACAAGTATTGAGGACGCAAGCTTCCTATGGCAGAGTTCCCATTTCAAACTTACTAAATTGTTGAGAGACCCAGATTCTGTTACTTCTTCCGAGAGGCACTGCTGACGTTTTTCTTTGTAGCAAATACAAAAGCCAGGGAGTGCATTACTCGTGTCCAACAAAACCCTTTCACCCCTAGAACCAACAGATCTATCACATAAATTAGGCTTCTTTGAAACAACTTCAGGCACATTAGAACGGTTTTGGCATTGCTCTCTAAGTGAGTGACGCATAGATCGAGTCAACCTTGATGTTGGCTCAGATATCAAATCCTGATCCTTTGACAAACAAGTTTTGTTAGCTCTTCCACCCCTCCTGGAGCCTCTGTTTCCTGGTGGCTCCTTTATACTGAGCTTTGTTTTACTTGAATTATGTCCTAAACCTTCCCCTCCATTTCTATCAATCACTATCTCCTCAGCAATTTCTTCCCCATGTGATCTAATGCAGCTTTTCCATGCTGAGCAACAGAATTTTCCCAGGGCAGCACTAAACAAGCTTTCAGCATGCAAGAATCCATCTGTCTGTGAAACTCTATCAATTTGTTTCCGAGATATGTCTCCAAGTTGTTTATCCAATGTAACTTCCAACTTCAGTTTGCACTTTACGCAAGAAAAATCTCGCTGATTAGCAATTAATATCTCTTTTGCATTTTGGAGTTCCTTTTCTGCCAGATCCAGACACTGCTTTTTGTGGTATAGATTTCCTTGTGAGATTAAAGAAGAAGAACAAAGATCAAGCAGCTTATTAACAAAAGGAATAAGAAAACCTACAAGAAGAGACTGTACTGTTGAATTAAGGAGTAGGTTCATACCTAAGGCAGAAGAAAATGCAACTACAAAAGGGAATAGACTTTGCGAGCATGAAAAGGCTTTCCCCCATGATAGAATGGTTTCTGCCTCCAGTCCATTCCCTATGAGCTCATTCAGAATTCCAACCTGCAAATTTGACACCAAATTGAGAAACAGAAAAGTGATGGAACCCCACTAGACTAGAAATTCTGAACAGAAACAGAACCTGAAGGGTGCTTTCCAAATAACATTGGAGTACACTCCAAGGACTTAGGTAGCAGCGATTGATGTCCCAGAGAAAATTTCCACATGGCCAAAAATCAGTTGCTAACAATCTGTAGACTTGGAAATTTTTTATGCTAAAAGTCCGTATTTCTGATATTTTCCCATCTTCATTGTGTTTTTCGATATGCTTCTCAGCTGTATACTTAAATTTATCTTGAAATATAAGAGTCCTTATCCTATAGGCTTCTTTTGCATATGAAAGAGCCTGCAAAAGAAAAGGCTTGAACAATCAACCCAAGAGATTATAACAATGAAACTGGAAGTAATTCACAACAAAACTTTTGTGGAAATAGATGATATGTATAACTATTTTACCTCAGAAAGTTTTCCAAATGATATGAGCCTTTCACAGAGATCATAATAGAGATATGCAGCTGCAAAAGATGAATTACCAGAGAGTGATGCCTGCAATGACATTCATTAGCAAAATTGGATAATCACCGTAGATATTCTTTTGCGAGGAAAAACCTCTATATAACTTAAATTTCTTACACTGGAGATGAGTTCTGATGCTGCATCTTTAATATCGTCAATTGTGATGTCTGATTGAAAGGGACCTTCATCCTTATTATGTAAATCATGGAAGTTCTGCTGGAACCCAATTAACTTTGCTTTTGAATCTTTCAGGCAATCCATCCAGAAATCAATGCATGTGGATTTGTCAGCACAATTCTCTGATAAGGTCTGGATAAAGGCATCACTTATGGGGGAAGGGCATAAGGCATGACTAAGCCTTCTACATTCCCACAGCATTGCAAGGCAGACCTCCAATTTGACATTCTTCCATTTAAACAATCTGAAAATCAGTTGGTATATATGATGATGGAGCTCTGTACATCCCTGGAGATGGAAAAAAAGTATCAAGGGCCAGATAGATATGAAGCACGCACTACAAAGTGTGCCACTCAAAAAACATAGTCCAGGTAGATAAAAGGAAAAGAGATACCTTCACTGACATCAAATCAATCATATTATACAGTAACGGAATTATATTCTCTGTTGGTAGACTGTCTCCACTATCATCTAGGCTAAGAATCCTTAGCCAGAGATTTAGTGAAGTGCTAATATCTTGAAAGACTTTCTGCACAAAAGAGACGAGGCAAAATGTTTCAAGAAAGATAAATTAAACAGTGAACCACAGTTCACCAGCTATGTAATACGCATTTGTACCTTCGAGTTTGGGTCAGCTTCCTGGGTACAAAAAGCTCTCAAGCAATACGCAATAGGTAACATGTGAGAAGATGGAGAACCCTCTTCATTTGGCCCATGATGTAACTCACCCTGCTTTCATACATACGAAATTTGGTCAGAAAATATACAAGCAATTAATGGGCTATTAATTCTGAAGGTACTAAGACATATACCAATATAGAGATTGCTTCAGACAGAAAACAAATGCACTCGGTTATATGTTCAGTTCCAGATGTCCTTGTCATTCGTGCTTTCCATATCAAAATTCTTGCTCTCTCTATATGCATATCCTCAGTGACATAAACATCCTTCAAGAGGATATCTGCTATCTTGATTCGCGTTTGTTGACCTAGATTTGACCTTAAAGGTAACACTCTGTCATAGGCAAGAAGCTCCTGCAAACATTTACAGAAAAGAGAAATGAAAAAACAAACAGTATCACCAATTTTACATATAGGAAAGTACATCCACCGATAAAAAAAAGGGAATTTCTAGTAGTGTGGCCCTGCAATTTAGGACCTGCGTAAACTTTTATTCAAACATTAACTGAAAGGTTGTTCAGATCCCAACCTGCTCAAGGATTTTTCCGATACCCCGCTTTGACTTTTTTTGAGAAGATGATAACAATGAGTACAAAGTTGTACAAGAACCTGCCGCATCCAGATCCGTGTGACATTCCCGCTCTATCTGTTGATAGCCCACACTCAGATACTTGTAGTTCAATTTTTTCCTAAAGGTACTTTATCAAAAAAATTACCTTAACCCATTGCTTTACAATTGCCTCAGGGCCTGGTAACCGTCTAATCAGATGTTCAGCTGACAACCAATTTTCTAGAATATGAACAATATTCTGTCTAATCTTACGTCTGCTACATTTCTGGAGTATATCCAGGTAGAATGCACACCTATTACATGCTTCGCCCACAAAATCCATAATGGCATCTTCTGACAAGTCATTATCAGATGAACTAGACTGATTTACAAACATATGACAATGTAGTTCAACACATCTCCATGATACCTTGGAGCACAGCTTAAGCGCCTCACAAGCCTGCAAAGTAGAACACTTACTCTATAAAATGTACTATGAGGAAAAGAAGAAGAAGAATATATCATTTAGATGCATGGTCCACACAAGTAAAGCAGAAGCAGATTTTTTAAAATCTTATTTGCACAGAAAATCTATAAGACGCCAAAAAGCATGTACTCTACCTTGTTTAGCTCCTTATTTCTGTACAAAACGATACCAATATTGTACAGCGTCGCAATTAGATACTTGAGTTCTTGAGATTGGATCCATGGGCTTCCAATTACATCCTCAACTAGATGGGCACTTATCTGAAAAGGAAGATGTTTGATTACTAAGTTACATTTATGATCGATCACATGTTCAGGAACTTGAACAGTAAATTTGCCATTGATTTGTATGCATTGCATATAAATACCATACCTCCAATTTAAGTTGGGTTCTCAATGAGACAATGAAAGCACCCATAGCCGCGTTTAAGAAAGCTTTGTTATTGGCAATTTCTCTATCTCCCTTGTCAGACGTGCACCTAAGAAGAGGGCACAAGAGATGTGAGAAATGCATTCAACCCACAAAACAAGATTTTCACAACAGAATTTATATTGTTTCCTCTCTCTAAGTGCACTGAAAATTTAGACATCATCCCACCTGCCAATGATTTGCGTATTACCATGATATATAAATATATATATAGATTGGAAAAAACTGGTAGCAAAATGATGTATTTAAAGCTGCATAAAACCAACAACTTAAAAGAACTATCTTCTGAAATCCTCCCAAATATATTTAAGTTATTTTCACTATGCGACAAGCAAAACAATCGTCCGATGAAGAGCACGACGTAGAACTAGAAGCTACAGATTATAGCATAAGGGACAGATAATGATCACCTTACCTCTGAAGGAAGAGACAGCCATCACAAAACTGGAGAAAGGCATCGTGAATAGTAATTAGATGAGCAGAGGCGCATGACATTTCTGTCTCCAGCACAATCTTTCTTTTCACAGAATATATAAAGTCTGCAAGCGGTTGGCACAAGAATTTCAAGGCATCTACGTATTGTGGCCAACAAGTAATCTTGTTCCTGTCTTTACAGCTATCATGTGTTTTATTGTTGTAGTTCCTATGCCCACCAATCGATGATGAACCAGTCTGATTGCCCTCATCACCTGAGTAACTATCAACCATGCCGAGTAAAGAAACTAAGCTTTGCCATCTAGCATCATCATCAAACATAGCTTGAATCTTCCAATCATCTGTTGAATCTTCTAGCTTAATTTCTCCGAGCTTGGAATTGCAAACCGTGATGGACAGCCCGGTCGAATACAGTCTAAGAACCAAATTAAGTTGGGGTATTGCCTGCCAACCAGTCAATTATAAATTAACTCATACACCAAGATAATTCATGACTAAGTTGAGGCAAGTTTACATGCCAAGGAGAGTAAAACTACCTCTACGAAAATAGCTGCCATCTCATTCAATTTTTTTGAAACTTTTGCACAGTACATGTCTCCTGCTGCTCGAAACTTGTGAGCGCAATAATCGACTAGGTCAAAAAACTCCATTAAATTCTCATTACTTTCATCCTGAAAAAGGAACACTGTTATAAGGCATTGGAAGTTTGCAGTAAAACATCAACTGAGAGGCTAGCAGAAACCTAAAGTCATCCAATCTAGCAAAAGATAAAGGAGCAGTCTGTGGAAATTGTTACTCGATGTACACAAGACGATAGATAATTAAGATGCAAGAGATTTGTGCAAACCTCAAATTGGCAAGATAAGCTGCGCAACACAGACATTGAAATGTCAATGGTCACTGACATTTTTCTATCCTTAAATCCAAACAGAACAGAAAGCACCTCGCGAGCAAACTGGAAATTGGGCATTAGATTTTATTATCTATTAGATGACAGCATGTAAAAGAAAAGCAGCCGCAAGAAGGGAAGACATCAAAGGACAAGGGTCACCTTATAAACTCGATCTTTTGATAATGCAGATTTATAATGTTCCTTCACAGTTAAGTCGCAGAAAGAAATCACTAAATCCCCATTGAAACGCTCAGCTTCTCTAACGAGAGAAACAGCACATTTACCCATACTTGTCACCATCGCTCTGTGCAACTTTTCATACACCTTAGCATCTAAGACCCTGCACAGTACCAAAATTGAAGCAGCATTGGTCTACTACTATAAATCATAGAAGAAAGTTAATAAACCCTACACTACACTGACCTTAACCAGCCTCCGACTTCCTCAAGCAAAAGAAGAACTTTCCGATACCGCTTATCATCTAACTGCTGACTCATTGCCACAGCCCTAAAGATGGCCGCCACAGCATCAACAACAACTAAAGCCATCTCCGCATCTCCATCCTGAACCTCCGGCAACAACCGGGACTTCCGGGATTTGCTATCAGAGCCTCTTAGCTTCTCCAGAACCTTAAACGCTTCAGTATACACATTCTCATACAAACCCCAAACATCGAGACAATGAATCATCCTTAGCCTCTGAGATTGAACAGTGTGAGGCTTACAAGCTAATTGAGCAGAGACCAATTCTAAACAGTCCAAACAAAGTTCATAAGCACGGAACAGATCTAATGCTGATTCACGAGCTTCCTTATCAGAATTCGCGACGGAGAGACGTTTCGGTAGGAGAGAGATCGATTTGTTGAGGAAAGGAAGGAATTGCTTAGCTAGGGCTCGAATCGTGGTTGCTCGGTCTTGTTTTTTCCGGGAAGTGGATAGAGTAGAGAAAGGTTTAAGGTAATCGGAGAAGGAAGAGAAGACATTATCGCCGACGTCGATGAGAGAGAGAAGACGGAGGTCGTCGCCAGAGGACGCCATTGATTTCGAAATTTTGAGAGTTCCCGCTAATTGAAGATGCACATTTTCTAGGTCTTACACAGTTTCAGTCACTTCTAATTTCAAAATCTCATTCGTTGATTCACACTTTACTTGTAGACTGTAGTTACCATTTGCAGAATCGTAGTGAAGAATCCTAAACCCTCTAGAGATGTTCTTTCGCGGTATCCACTGGGCTCGTGTATGATTTTAAAAGCCCATTATGTTTTTGAAAAAGGCCCGTTTTTGTTTAAGCAGGTTTACAGCAAAGAATAATTTAGCTACTGCCTAAAATCGAACCACAATGTAAAACTAACCGAACTAAACCGAATCAAAATCCGAAAATGGTAAAAAAAACTGAACCAATGCGGATTGAGATTATATGGTTCACAAATTAACACCAATCATTTGTTTTTGTCAAGAGCTTTCATTCTCCACTTCTCTTTCTCAACAAAATCAGCATCCAAAAACCTCGACACAAACTCCCAAACCTTAAAAACATCCTCAAAATTCGTCATAAACCCTCCTAACCTAACAGTCACCACTGACAATCTCAAGCTCACAGCTTCATCACTTCTTCTCTTGTTTCCAATCCTAAACTTATGCAAATAAGCGCATCGTAAACCAATCTTTTCCCTCTCTGCAAGCCTCTCCACCATCAAAGGATCGACTTTTTCGCCTTGCCAATCGAAAATGTTGAAAGAAATCGACGGTCCTCGGCTTGGTTTTGTCTTTGGTCCGTAGAGTTTGACCAGAGGCATCTCTGTTTGATGATAGCCTGGATGTTGCAGAGTCCTCAAGGCTCGTAGTAACCATAAAGTCAACGACTTTGACCTTCTACTGATTAGTATTAGTCCTAGAGAATCTGCGTGATCTAATCCTTGAAACTCAATCATTGCTTTATCTTGTTTAACCGATGATTCGATTTCAACTATCTCAGAGCTAGAAGTAGAAGCTGCCTTGTGGTCCTCGTGGTCCACAGGGGTAATCTCGTTATATCCTGCTTGATACTCTGTTTTCCATTTCCAAGATGGCTCTGCTTTTACTGCCGTGAGATTCTCCGGATTCGTTGGTTCCTCTGACAAAGCTGTAGAGCTAGATTTCTTAACGAACAAGCAACCGAAACCAGAAGGATCATCTTGACCTAAAACCTCTGTAAAAGAACAGATGAGGAAATCTGGTTGGAACAGAGAAAGCCCTAAAGTTTCCATGTCTTTAGAACCTAAAGCAGAGGTATCAAGCAACACGTGCCATTCGCTTTCGCGAGCTAAACTCATCCATGAGTAAGAATACGAAGCTCCTGTGACCAGAGATTGAAGTGGAAACACAAAGAGTCCTCTTTTACCTCTTCTCTTACTTCTAGTGATTCTCCTCTTCAGTTTCTCCGATAGAATCTCAGTGCTCGGCCATGAAAACTCGGCTGATTGGGGTTTTATACCCTTTTTCTCTGAGATTCTGATCATTTCTTCAACTGCTTCGTCTTCGTAGTTGTACACTGTGAGAAGATTGGGATTTGTTTTGAAAGAGTAAAGTTCTGCTACAATCTTGAAAGCAGAGGAACGGTCTTGAGTTAGAATCATGTGATATTCAGATTCTTCGAGATTCATAAAACTCGTGATTCTTTTCCTTATCCTTGACTGAAACCGAGATTCTTCTTCGAATGATAACAGTTCTTTACCAGAGCTTACTTGCTTGCAAGACAAGGTTAAGAGAGAATGATTCAAATCGGATTCTGATTCGGATATTTCTCGAAACTGAGAGTAAGAGAACAAGGGTTGTTGTTGACCAAAGACGTGAGAGGATGATGAGAGGTTTTGGTACTCTGTAGAACGGAGATGATCGGCTTGATTCGTCTGCAAGTAATCTGGAAAAGCTGTGATGAGATCGTAGAAAGATGTACGGAGACGAGGGAGAGATTCTTGGCTGGTGAATTTGGTGTTTCTGGTCAGGAAAGAAGTTCCTGTTGTGGTTACTGAGAACTCGAGCTCTTCTGGTTTCTCAGACATGGAATGGGATGAGAATGGTGATGAACAGCAGCCATTGAAGCAAGCTTCTGAAGCTTCTTGTATGAAGTGTGAATTCATCTTTTTCTCTACCTCTCTCTCTCTCTCCTATTCCTCTGTGTTTTGTCTGGAGAAAAGGTAAGACTTGTGAGTTGTGTGGACATATGAAGTCAATGAGATTAAAAAAGTGAATATTTGGGTCCTTAAAAAAAGTATTGTTGTTGTAATATAAATGAATGGTCAATCAAAAGAAAAGTTGTTGTTTTTAGGAGGAAAGGGAACTCATACCAAATTTTGCTTCTCTTCAATAGTTGAATCAATTTTGTTTTAGACTTCAATTTCGTTGTGAATATTGAATAGTAGTCATTAGTCAATCAATCAAAATAAATAAATAACAATAATGTATGAAAAGAATATTATAGGCTCACTTACGTTGATGATTAAACAGAGTTGACTTCTCTATTTTATGGGTCTTACATATATTATTTCGATTTGAGTAGTAGTCGTAATGAGAATTGTAAAATATGTTGCTATTAAGTGTTGTTATAAAAAAAAATCAATATTGGTTTATGAATTTTAAACGGCCAGATGTTTATTGACCAATGGCCACTAAAAGGGTCCACCGGAGAAGAAGATAAAAGTGCTTGCCCTAATTTTTCTCTCTTTCTTGTCCCATTTGTTTATGATATCTGAGTGATTCAAATTTAGTTACAACACGCAGTCAAATTTATGCTCGTTTACCGTATTAATAATACATTTAAATATGAATAACCAGGAAACGATGATTGAGATACAATCTCTAATAACAGAAAGTTCTATTTGTTTATGTCAAATGGGGCTATATATGTTGATGAAAGTGGATGGCATTTTTCATGCACGTAGACGTAGAACCTCGAGGGCGACGCGCCTTGGACTTGGTCAATATCTTTCTCATTCTTGTGTTTACATTACACTTTAATCATTAATGTTCTTTACACTTATCACAATCACACATCTAATGTATGTGTGTGCGTTTATGCATATTTTACGTGTCCACATATATATCATCCACTCCTGACTCCACTACCATGGGTGTGTCGATGTTGGGTGGTACAAATTGCTTTTTTTTTAATAGAATAGATATAGTGTTTGATTAATTATTGAAAAGATCAAACTGTATACTAGTGGTTTGTGTAAGTGTTTCGTATTTTCATTTGGTATAACATAATTTAGTTTTCATTATAAATTGCATATTATTGATAAGAATCAAAAAGTGACTTAGGGAAACAAATATTTTACGATAATGAACAAATATGTCACATCTTTAAAGCAAAATATATCACATCATCAATATATCAAGATTTATGGTTGCATAATAATAAATCAAGTTTATGAAATTCTGAATCTACTAAAAGATTGTACAATTGATATATATGTTTCTTAACTAATTAAACCAACTTGTTCGTTCGAATAACAAAACTTTAATTTGAAACTCCTGGTTACATAATTCCCAGAGACATTTATTAACAGTTTACGAAGGAGGAGATCACCAGCCATTCTGAGGATGTGATCGTTATCTTAATCAGGTTTGAACAATCAATCTGAAACAACACACGCTAGCTATATCCTTAATAATTGTTACGTAGACATATATATGTATATTTTTGGTCAACTATGTATGCATATATGTATGGAGTACATGGAGACTTAAAATTATGAATCATGAGACAAATTCGTGTGGATACTATAAAGTAGTATATCTTTATAAGAAAATAAGAAAAAGTGATAAAGAAACACATGGAACATTTGCTAGTGGAGAGTTTCATTTTCAACGAACCAAATCACAAGTTTATTATGATTTTTATGTTTTTTTGGCGTTATTATTATCCGTGTGGTATCCACTATGATCACAACAAAATAAACAGAAAAACCAAGAAAAAAAGTAGAAAGCGAAGAAATTTCAGGAAAAAAAAATACAGTTTTGTTACATTTCGAAATATGATATTTCTTAGAAAAAACCATCAAAATACTAAAATCAGCTGATGTGATGAAATATCAAAGACAAAATAAACTAATTTTGACCGATTTAGAGTGCGAGGAAAAGTAAGAGCTGAGGTCCATTACGCAATATTGTCCTCTCACGTGATCGATTTTGTATTAAGTTTGCCTAAAGAGCAGGCAAATTGTCCTTTTTGATGTGTGACACTAAAGTTTTTAGTCAAGCTACCCTATTTATTTTATAATTGACATCTACCTTTTGGTTCTAATTTTCTTTTGTAGTGCTTAGTGCATGAATATTAGCTACACCGTTTCGTTTGGCTCAATTCTGAATCAATTGTGTTGATTTTGTTAACTTATTTAATGAACTCGCAAAAACTAAAGTCTGAAATTTCCTCTGACAAAAAAAAAAACACTACAATAGAAAATAAGTAAGTAGTT
>Ga0041059_1000271_pt1 | contig 35970 bp, 23 predicted proteins | sample AraColnosormetaG_FD_56232 | JGI IMG/M metagenome (GOLD analysis project Ga0041059, IMG submission 56232) | Arabidopsis roots microbial communities from North Carolina, USA - Col MF nosort | ecosystem: Host-associated > Plants > Roots > Unclassified | place: USA: North Carolina | collected...
TTTTTTTTTTTTTTTTTTTTTTTTTCCTGCCTATGAAACAGAACTAGGTCTCTCAATCCTAGTCAACTATCATAATGTTGGTGACTGGTGAGTCTGCTTGCTATTGATGCCATCATGCCACTAGCCTTTTGTGTGACACTAATTAACGACCATTGACCAGTTCTCAGAATTTCTTCATGTTGTCATGGTGTTGAGTGTCTAGTGGCTTATTAAAGCCAATATCTTTGTTGCGTGATTGATACATTCTTTGGAAGTTATACTAAAAGCAAGTTGCATATTTCTGACCAGGAAACTAAAAACTAGACTGATATACACAATTTTCATGATAGTGATGTTGGACCATTATCTCCCTTTTATTCTTCTTATTCCTCTCGTGGTGAAGTTGCATTAGAATACACCTTTTGGTCATTATCCATCATGTTTAAGCCTAAGGGCTAATTGTTATAAACCTTGTTTATTTCCTGCTGACCTACTTTGCTTTGTAATATCTAGTCAGCATATATAGATCATTGTGTGCCTAAATAATGCTGAATATTGTTGTGGTTTCTCACTTTTTATTCATATGATTTGAAACAAAGTCAGGTCTACTACATATATAAGTCAACGACCATTAGAATGTCAACTCTTTTTGAACATTTCTTCATGCATCATTGTGGTAGTCTGGTGGCTATTAAACCAATATCTTTTTTGTGTACTTGACAAGTTCTTTTGAAGTAAATTGCATATTGTCTGACCAAGAAACTATACTGATGTTCAATGCCACAAATGACCCCAGTCAAGTTCATAATAGTGATGTTGGAACATTGTTATCCTCTTATCCTTCTTCTTCTTCCCATGGTGAAGTTGTAAAAGCCATGACTTGAAAAAGTCTTTGCTTTTAGTTTCCAGTTTGTTTTTTGCTTATATATCCTCTTGTTATCTTCCTGAGCTTAGGCAACGATTTTTGTCATTGGTGGGTAAGAAGAAAATATGGAGAGGTCTCTTGAGCTCTTGTTGCTCCTTATCAGAACTTTGGCCATCATTCATATTTCTCAAGCTCAAAGCCAACAAGGTAACATAATCCATGCCTAAACTGACACATATATATGTGTATTCTTCATCTTCTTGTTCTTATTAATCGTATTTTCAACATTCATGTTTTTTTTTCCATGTCTCGTAACAGGGTTCATCAGTTTGGATTGTGGTCTACCCGCGAATGAACCATCTCCTTATACAGAGCCGAGGACTGGATTGCAGTTTTCTTCGGACGCAGCATTCATCCAGAGTGGAAAAATTGGTAGGATTCAAGCAAATCTGGAGGCTGACTTCCTGAAGCCATCAACGACGATGAGATATTTTCCAGACGGAAAACGGAACTGCTACAATCTAAACGTTGAGAAGGGAAGAAATCATCTTATCAGGGCTCGGTTTGTATATGGAAATTATGATGGTCGTGACACTGGCCCCAAGTTTGATCTGTATCTTGGACCTAATCCATGGGCCACGATAGATTTGGCAAAACAAGTGAATGGTACACGTCCCGAGATCATGCACATCCCAACATCAAACAAGTTGCAGGTTTGTCTTGTTAAGACTGGGGAAACTACACCGCTAATATCGGTTTTGGAAGTACGGCCGATGGGAAGTGGTACTTATCTCACCAAGTCTGGCTCTCTGAAACTTTACTATCGAGAATATTTTAGCAAGTCTGATTCTTCTCTAAGGTATCAACTTCAACTGAACATCATCTCCTCTTTTTGCTCTGTTTCGCTCTTTGTTCTGTTTTGCTCTGTTTTGTTTTTGGCTCTGTTCTCCTCTGTTTTTGCAAGTGTGTATCTGTTTCCAACGTGGATTGAAAATAATTTTTTTTAGAAACTAGAAAAGGTTTATAACAAAGATTAAAACAGAAAAAGTCTCTAAAGATCTAAGATAAGAAAAAAATGATATTTTCGGATTTTCCATCTTATTTTTATGTTCCTCTGCTGAAACGATGTTGTTCCCATCCTCAGGTACCCTGATGATATCTATGACCGCCAATGGACTTCGTTCTTTGATACAGAGTGGACACAAATTAACACCACTAGCGATGTGGGAAATTCCAATGACTATAAGCCACCAAAAGTCGCTCTCACTACTGCGGCCATTCCAACTAATGCCAGTGCGCCATTGACGAATGAATGGAGTTCAGTAAACCCCGATGAACAGTATTACGTATACGCCCATTTTTCTGAGATCCAAGAGTTGCAGGCAAATGAAACCAGGGAATTCAACATGTTACTAAATGGGAAACTTTTTTTTGGCCCTGTGGTTCCTCCAAAGCTAGCAATAAGTACTATCCTAAGTGTGTCGCCGAATACTTGTGAAGGAGGGGAGTGCAATTTACAGCTGATAAGAACCAACAGATCAACTCTTCCACCTCTACTTAACGCTTATGAGGTCTACAAAGTTATTCAGTTTCCGCAGTTGGAAACAAATGAAACCGACGGTACGTGTGTTTCAAGGTTATGCTAATACGATCTATGCTTTCTTATGATAGTATGGAAAGAAATTTATTATAAACTCTAAAAGAGTATTCAAAACGTTTTATGTATTCTTTCTAACATCACCAAAACATTTATATAACAGTTTCTGCTGTGAAAAACATCCAAGCCACCTATGAATTGAGTAGAATCAACTGGCAAAGCGATCCATGCGTCCCTCAACAGTTTATGTGGGATGGTTTAAACTGCAGCATCACAGATATAACCACGCCACCAAGAATCACTACTTTGTAAGCCATTAGTTCACTAGTATACACATCAGGATCTATAAGTGATCATGATCATATTATTGAATATGGTTTTGGAAATTTCACCAGAAACTTGTCATCAAGTGGTTTAACTGGAACGATAACAGCTGCCATTCAAAATCTTACGACACTAGAAAAGCTGTAAGTATGTCTTGTTGCTGATCAAATGTTACGTGTATGCAAAAAAAAAAATTGGATGTAATATGGTATTATATTCTCTCTTGTTAACTTTAGGGACTTGTCGAATAATAACTTGACCGGAGAGGTGCCAGAATTTCTAAGCAACATGAAATCGCTGTTGGTCATGTAAGTTTCTCGCAAAAACATATTTTCCAAAATGCTTTTCACATTCCACCTTGGATCATGTTCATGCATGTATCACAATTTCTCTTTTTTTTTTGCAGAAACTTAAGCGGGAACGATCTTAACGGTACAATTCCTCAATCTCTACAAAGGAAAGGACTTGAGCTACTGTAAGAAGCTTCCCACATATATTATGAACTTTCTTTACCATTATCCACAACCCTTTTGTGCATTTGATTTCTAAGAAAAAAACACTTGTTTCTTGTAGTTATCAAGGAAACCCCAGGCTTATTTCCCCTGGTTCAACTGAAACCAAATCTGGCAAGAGCTTTCCAGTAACAATAGTTGCATCAGTTGGTTCTGCAGCCATTCTTATTGTTGTGCTGGTTCTTGTACTTTTTCTCCGAAAGAAAAAGCCGTCGGCTGTTGAAGGTATTTGCAAGAGAGACATATCAAACTAGAAAAGCGATAAATCTAATGGATTTGGTTTTTTCTAACCCCTGATTTATGATCTAACAGTTGTTCTCCCGCGTCCAAGTAGGCCAACGATGAATGTTCCTTATGCTAACTCACCTGAGCCGTCAATCGAGATGAAAAAGAGAAAGTTTACTTATTCAGAGGTTACGAAAATGACTAATAATTTCGGAAGAGTTGTAGGGGAAGGAGGATTTGGCGTTGTCTGCCATGGTACTGTAAATGGTTCTGAACAGGTGGCTGTTAAACTACTTTCACAATCATCAACTCAAGGCTATAAAGAGTTCAAGGCAGAGGTATTTCCAGTACAATCTTTCCAACTAGTATCTGTTTTCAACATCAGAAACCTAATGGGTTTTTTTGTTTTCCTTTGCATGAATGCATTAGGTTGATCTTCTTCTGAGAGTTCACCATACGAATTTGGTAAGCCTTGTCGGATATTGTGATGAAGGAGACCACTTGGCCCTTATCTACGAGTTTGTACCCAATGGAGACTTAAGACAACATTTGTCTGGTAAAACTTGATGTAACATTTTATAATGGTTATAATATGTATCATGAACTCATGAAAACATGAAAGGATCTAATGGTCTGATATATAGGAAAAGGAGGTAAACCCATCGTCAATTGGGGTACTCGGCTAAGAATAGCGGCGGAGGCAGCACTAGGTTTGTACCAAGTTACACTGTAGAACTTGAATCCATTCGATTGGTTTTACAAGAATCATTTAATATTATTGAATCATTTTGCATAGGTTTGGAGTACTTACACATTGGATGCACACCACCAATGGTTCATAGAGATGTCAAAACTACAAACATATTGCTGGACGAGCATTATAAGGCCAAACTTGCTGATTTTGGGCTCTCGAGATCTTTCCCTGTTGGAGGTGAATCTCATGTTTCGACGGTGATTGCTGGTACTCCTGGTTACCTTGATCCAGAGTAAGAATCAATTAACAGTGCTGAAACTTTTCTTTTCTTTCGTCGATACTTAAAGAGTATATACCATTCGCTTTCCTTGTAGATATTACCATACAAGTCGGTTGAGTGAGAAAAGTGATGTTTACAGTTTCGGGATTGTTTTATTAGAGATGATCACAAACCAAGCAGTGATTGATCGAAACCGCAGAAAGTCTCACATAACACAATGGGTAGGGTCTGAGCTTAACGGAGGAGATATTGCTAAGATCATGGATCTAAAGCTTAACGGTGATTATGATTCTCGTTCTGCGTGGAGAGCTCTTGAGCTAGCAATGTCGTGCGCGGATCCTACCTCAGCAAGACGACCAACCATGTCTCATGTTGTTATTGAACTAAAAGAGTGTCTCGTGTCTGAAAACTCGAGGAGAAATATGAGTCGAGGCATGGATACACTAAGTTCCCCTGAAGTGAGCATGATCTTTGATGCTGAGATGATTCCCAGAGCAAGATAGTTTGTGCTGCAAGTGACACAATTGTAATGAAACCACCACTCAACGAATTTACTTGTGGCTTTGACATGTCGTGTGCTCTGTTTGTATTTGTGAGTGCCGGTTGGTAATTATTTTTGTTAATGTGATTTTAAAACCTCTTATGTAAATAGTTACTTTATCTATTGAAGTGTGTTCTTGTGGTCTATAGTTTCTCAAAGGGAAATTAAAATGTTGACATCCCATTTACAATTGATAACTTGGTATACACAAACTTTGTAAATTTGGTGATATTTATGGTCGAAAGAAGGCAATACCCATTGTATGTTCCAATATCAATATCAATACGATAACTTGATAATACTAACATATGATTGTCATTGTTTTTCCAGTATCAATATACATTAAGCTACTACAAAATTAGTATAAATCACTATATTATAAATCTTTTTCGGTTGTAACTTGTAATTCGTGGGTTTTTAAAATAAAAGCATGTGAAAATTTTCAAATAATGTGATGGCGCAATTTTATTTTCCGAGTTCCAAAATATTGCCGCTTCATTACCCTAATTTGTGGCGCCACATGTAAAACAAAAGACGATTCTTAGTGGCTATCACTGCCATCACGCGGATCACTAATATGAACCGTCGATTAAAACAGATCGACGGTTTATACATCATTTTATTGTACACACGGATCGATATCTCAGCCGTTAGATTTAATATGCGATCTGATTGCTCAAAAAATAGACTCTCCGTCTTTGCCTATAAAAACAATTTCACATCTTTCTCACCCAAATCTACTCTTAACCGTTCTTCTTCTTCTACAGACATCAATTTCTCTCGAGATAAACTAAATCTTCGCTGAAAAAATGTCGGGTCGTGGAAAGGGAGGAAAAGGTTTGGGTAAGGGAGGAGCCAAGCGTCACAGGAAGGTTCTGAGAGACAACATCCAAGGAATCACCAAGCCTGCGATTCGAAGATTGGCTCGTAGAGGTGGAGTCAAGCGTATCAGTGGTCTCATCTACGAGGAGACTCGTGGCGTCCTCAAGATCTTTCTCGAGAACGTGATTCGTGATGCTGTCACTTACACCGAGCACGCTAGGAGGAAGACTGTGACCGCCATGGATGTTGTCTACGCTCTCAAGAGGCAAGGAAGGACTCTTTACGGATTCGGTGGTTAATTAGAGTTTTTCAGATCCGCGTTTGTGTTTTCTGGGTTTCTCACTTAAGCGTCTGCGTTTTACTTTTGTATTGGGTTTGGCGTTTAGTAGTTTGCGGTAGCGTTCTTGTTATGTGTAATTACGCTTTTTCTTCTTGCTTCAGCAGTTTCGGTTGAAATATAAATCGAATCAAGTTTCACTTTATCAGCGTTGTTTTAAATTTTGGCATTAAATTGGTGAAAATTGCTTCAATTTTGTATCTAAATAGAAGAGACAACATGAAATTCGACTTTTGACCTCAAATCTTCGAACATTTATTTCCTGATTTCACGATGGATGAGGATAACGAAAGGGCGGTTCCTATGTCCGGGAAAGTTCCCGTAGAAGACAATGAGCAAAGCTACTGAAACGCGGACACGACGTCGCATTGGTACGGATATGAGTTAAACCGACTCAATTCCTTTATTAAGACATAAACCGATTTTGGTTAAAGTGTAACAGTGAGCTGATATAAAACCGAAACAAACCGGTACAAGTTTGATTGAGCAACTTGATGACAAACTTCAGAATTTTGGTTATTGAATGAAAATCATAGTCTAATCGTAAAAAATGTACAGAAGAAAAGCTAGAGCAGAACAAAGATTCTATATTCTGGTTCCAATTTATCATCGCTTTAACGTCCCTCAGATTTGATCAGCTGCGAGAAAACTTTACTCATGGAAACACCTGAACTATCATCAACACTCGATTCTTCTTCATCAAACCGTCCCTCTTTAGCTACAGAAAAGTTAACACTCGTGTCTCCATGGTTGTAATCATTGAACCGTAGAGGTAACTCACCGATCATGTTTGTGCTGTCTTCTGGATCACCATCAACGACAGCTTCTTGTAGCTGCAAAGCGTATTCAAGATTCCACAACACATCTCCCATTGATGGTCTATCGACTCCATAGTCAGCTAAACATTTCTCCCCTGTTTCACCGAACTTTCTAAGCGAGTCAGGTCTGATCTTACCCCGCAGTGACGGGTCGATGATGTGTTCAAGCTGTCCTTTCTTCTGCCATTTCATTGCCCATTCCGCTAGATTCACCATTTCTCTAGTAAGTGTCGGGTCTATAACAGGTCTCGCGCAGAGAACCTCGAACATAACCACTCCAAAAGAGTAAACATCTGATTTCTCTGTGAGCTGTTGTCTTCTGAAGTATTCTGGATCAAGATATCCGAAACTTCCTTTGACCGCGGTACTCACATGAGTCTGATCGATCTCCGGTCCGGTCTTAGACAGTCCAAAGTCTGCAACTTTAGCCATGAGATTCTCGTCAAGCAATATGTTGGCGGATTTGACGTCTCTGTGAATCACGGGTTTCGCGTCACCGGTGTGGAGATAATGCAATCCTCTTGCTGATCCAATGCATATCTCAAGACGTTGCTTCCAACTCAAGCTAAGAAGACCTGAACCGTAAAGGTGACTCTTCAATGTTCCATTCTCCATATATTCGTAAACCAGAATCATCTCGTTATTCTCGTCGCAGTATCCGATCAAAGAAACCAAATGGCGATGACGGAATTGTGACAACATTTCGATTTCTGTCCTGAACTCTGCAAGTCCTTGCTGAGACTTAGGATTCGCTCTTTTAACAGCTACTTTTGTACCGTCGTGAAGCTCTCCTTTGTACACTTTACCAAAACCACCAACTCCAATTGCTCGATTCTCATCAAAGCTATTTGTGGCCTCTTTAACTGCTACCAAAGGAATTCGATAACTGGAATTGGAAGCTATACTTGCAAGTGTAGTTCCATTTGAGGATGAAGTTGTTCCATTGGATGACAAAGGAATCCAAGTCTTTGAATTACCATCTTGGTCTCGTCCTCGTTTCTTGTACAGCACAAAGAAACCTCCTAAAACCACTAAAGCAAGCAATGAGCCGATCGTTAAACCAATGATCATACCAACATTCTTCTTAGTGGTTGAACTTGAACCACTGGGCAAAAATGTTCCAATACTGAGCTGACTTTTGGAGTTATTCATCTTCATGATCTCTAATCCGTTCAGAATCGCAGTAGGGTAATCCGTGTGAACACTCGATCGACCGATGCTCACACGGATTCTTTTAGTCAGTTTTGCTGATCCTGTGACAAAATCCATCGCGTATGCACCACTCAAAGTGTTGGATAAATAAGAGCTCAGATCAAGATTCTCAACAACATCCATAGAGTCGACATAAAGATTGAAGTAAAGCTGGTTTAGAGCTTTACTCACGATATCGCAGAAATGAAACCGTAGAAAGTACTGAAAACCCGGGTCAACATCGAAATCCCAAGTCACATTGAAGTTGCTAGACGGGTTATCCGCAGAATTCATCTCGGTGCAAGTACCATAGACAGTTCTAGGAGCAGTCTCCTCTGTAGCAAAACCAGGAACATAATCAACAGATGCAATCTTAGACACACTCTTAACTAGATTCTTCTCAACTAGAAACTCAGAATCAGGCTCCCAAATTCTCGAAAGAGTATCGTTACTAGGCGTAACACGCGGACCGCCCATGTTCACTCTATAAACCGTCTCAAGAGCTTGCCATGACAAGCCCTGAAACTTCCCAGGACTGCCTGCAAAGGAAGGATCACCACTGAACAACGTATCAGGAACCGAAACAACCTCGAGCGCGTTCAGAAACGCAAATGAATCACCCGAGGGAGTAAACGTGAGCTCCAGATGATCCGTAGCTACATTCAGAGAGTATTCCTTCATAACTCTGGAACTCACAGTGAAATCACTCAAAAGAACATGTGTTTCTGAAGAAACAGAGAATTTTGCTGAGACCATTTGGAAGTTTTGGTACTGAAAAGGATTGAAATGGAGACGAATCCAGTGACGGCCTCTAGCAACGGAGAATCTGTACTTAGAGATTCCGGTGAAGATTCTCGCCGTCTGGTAAATATCTGAATTTGAATTGCGATTACTGGCGGCGAGGATTTCATTAGGAGAGGTTAGAAAGTTTGAAGCAAGGTTATCAGAGATAAACACTCGACTAGTGACAGTGACGTTGGTTGATGATCCACAGTTGATGAGGTAATTATCCACTGGTACGTATCCATAGCAGAGGAAGATTAAGCAAGGAATCGATAAAATCCAAATCAAAAATCCAAACTTTTCACCACCCATCTTCACAAAACCTGGAAATTTTAAATAATTCGATGGGAATAGACAAAGAATCTATCAGCTAGATTCAAGGGATATACGACATGAGCAAATCAACGGTTTTGTTTTACCAAAGATGACAACTTTATAACGACAGATAAAAATAAAATCATAACGGATAAAATTAAGTAACAAAAAAAACAAATTTTTTGTACCTTAAAGAGTAAATTGTTCCATGAAAGGTACAAAAGTTGAGGATCAGCTGATAGATTGATCTCCAGATTTTGGCTTTTGTGTAATAAAATTTGGGTTTGGAAATTGGAACAGAGTAGTAACAAACAAGAGATGGGTTTTTTTGTGAACTCTGCAAACATGAATATATAAAAAGTTATTAATTTAATATTTGTGTATTAGATGCAACGACAAATAAATTGACGTGAGCAAATATAGGAGACGAAGGGATTGAATTGAATTGTCAGTCTGATTTTTTCTGATGGCTATGAAAGTTAGGAAGAAGACGAAAATTTCCCAGATTTTACCATAAAAAACTGCACAAACGTTAGTGGGTATGTTACATTACCACTTTTTAATCTGTAAAGAAATAGCGATAATTTAACTTTTTCTCTACAACAATACTATATATTTTTCTTGTTAATTATAATTATAATTATAATATCATTTTTGTATGCAATCGTCGGTTCGTCACTCACAGTCACATATGCTAAATCTCAAATATATACTTTCTTTATTCCAAAAAATTAAGGATGGTAGTGGAGGTTGGAAAAAAAGTCAACATATGTAGGTTGTGTAATTTTTTTTAAGGATATACCAAACTTCCGACCATATTTATGAAGAAAGCACGGGACACATGATTTTTTTCGGCATCTGTTCATGCATTATAAATAGATTATCATGAGTTTACTATTCCATGTTCGTTCTGTTGGAAGTTCATTTCAAGTTTTTTTTTTTTTGTCACAATAGTCTCATTTCAAGTTTTTGTTACTAGTTAATTGAGCTATTAAGTTTTATACTTAAAGTATCATACACTACTTAGCCTTGAGATTTTTCATAAATCAAAACGAAACAGAAGCTTAAAGATTTTAAATGAAATGAGGTGGTCACATACATATATGTGTCAAAGATCTAGAAGTTCTAGATTGGATATAAATGAAGAATGACGACATTAACCGCCCCTACTTTTCATCTAAATGGAACATGACATACAATAGAGTTTATCTGAAAGGATCGATAAGATGTCGCTATATTTACTAAAATTATCTATAATATGATGAGCCCACTATGTTTTTCTTGACAATTGGGAACTTATAATATAATTCTTGGATATCAACGTATAAATGATCATTTACATAATCTAGTGCTTGTGTTAGTGTCGTGTGTAATATCCAAGTTCAAGCATGTATCATATGTTGTACAAAATAGTTTCAGCCTAAAATGATATTTGTGGACCTGTGTTGTCTACCGACACATTTGTTTGGACAGTGGAAACAACAATTCTATACTATGTTAAAGCATAATCAAGAAGAATAAAATAAAAATTGGTTGAGATGTCGCAAGGAGAATGACTTTTAGATTTGTTTATATTGATTCACTTAAAACAAATACAACATAAAATTCAAATTTACACATATTAACATAAATTGAGTTGTATGTTGTGCTAAGATTACTTAGTGATATTTTAAAGCCCATGCAAAAATAACTTATCTTCTAAAGAAACGGCCTTTTTCTTATTTTTTGTAAACTTTGACAAGCTTAGATCATATGATTGAATTGCATTAATGGACGTTATTTTAATTATCTTGAAAGATCTAACGTCATTTTCATGTTAACTAAATACAAAACATCTTAGCATTCATAGCTGAATAAGAGGCATAGTTACTATTCAACACTTTTAGCTTTAACTACAACCTTCAAAACACACAATTTTGTCGTTTTGTTTGATTTAGGCTTCGTAATCTTGTAAACAGAATTCACCTACTTCAGTATTTCTTCTTTTACACTACGATTTCATGATTCCACAAAGTAAAACATCAACATCATTCTTGATTTGGAAGTAAAATTGTGAATCGTGTATCTAATGGGCCTGGTCAAATAGGCCCAAACATGGATCCGCAAATAAGGAATTTTTCTCCTTACAAAAGACACTCTTTCTGAGTAAGAAGGTTTCGTGGGGCCTGTCGTGACCTCTGAAAGTTCCCTCCATCACCAATCATTCGGCACAAAACTAATATTTATATTTTGTTTCCTTTATTTATTTTATTTAATAAAATATTTATCGATCCCAATTTTCTAAATCTTGCTTCTTCTCTCGTTCCTATATCCGTTTTCCGATTTAGGGCACCAAATTGAATCAAAATCTCCGCTTCTTCCCAATTTACGAAACTTCACGAAAAATCTTCTTCGGATTCTTCTTAACCCTTTCTCTCAATTTTTCTTCCAGAGTTTTCTAATTGGGCACTGTTTCTCTTCTTCTTCTTCTTCTTCCTCCGTACGCATCCTTCTCCTTTTTACTGTTGAGTGTGAACAGATTTAAACAACGTCATTTCTAGGGTTTTCGGAGTTCAATTTTGTTATCTTACTATTGAATTTGCATCGCGATAGCTGAATTTAGGATCCTGTGTTGTTGCTCAGTCGTATTATTACAACTGTTGAATTACGCTTGCGTTTGATTGTTTTTTTCTTTATTGGATCCTCGTGAGGTTTTTTTTTCTTGTTCTGAATCGTTTCCTGGACTTCTGATTTCCTGCTAGAAGTTTATTTCATGGTTGCTGATTCATTATCTTCTTGTTTCTAGATGAAAGTTTACTGTGTATAAACCTTCAAAGGATGAGAATTTCAATCTTACTTTGAACAATATGTAGTTTATACAGTAGCTTCGTCTGTTGTTGCACCATGGTTGATAAGATTTATGTCTCCTTTGTTTGGTTTATTGAATTCTTCCTTTTTTCCAGGCTATTCATTTCTGAGTAATCGTTTATTCCATCTCAGATTGTAGGCGGTTTCGCGTCTTGTCACCGAATGATACATTGTCTCACGTGAGATTGTCAGTCAGTTAGTGCAATGTCAAACCTTCATGTACCTTCCTATTCACCTTGAGAATATTTTTAGTGTGCTTAGGATAACGTTTGCTTAATTATGCGTACCATTTCTCATCCATCAACTCTTGTGCTCTTTCCTTTGTAGTCATCTCTCAATGGTTCAGCTTCGAATTTACCAGATGGTTCGGGCAGATCGTTTACTGCTTCTTATTCTGGACAATCTGGTGCACCGTCTCCCTCTTTTCATCATACTGGTGGGTGTTATTCTTATCTTGACCTTCTTCTATATTTTGCGTCGTTCTGAACTTATATAACTTCTACATATTCTTCATGCAGGAAATCTTCAGGGACTTCATAATATTCATGGGAACTATAATGTCGGGAACATGCAAGGTACACTTACATCAAGAAACTCAAGTATGAATAGTATACCATCTGCCGGAGTTCAACAACCTAATGGGAGTTTTTCCAGTGGAAGATTTGCTTCAAATAATCTACCTGTTAATCTCTCTCAGGTGCATGTTGTTTAAAATTTTGTGAAAAAACGGCTCTTGTTCTTAATCTGTGTCTTATATTATACGATGATTGCTTTGTAGTTGTCCCATGGTAGCTCACATGGGCATTCGGGAATCCCAAATAGAGGTCTTAATGTTGTTGGCAACCCTGGATTCAGTAGTAACGCTAATGGAGTTGGTGGTTCTATTCCTGGAATTCTCTCTACATCTGCAGGACTCAGTAATCGGAATAGTGTTCCAGGGATGGGAATATCCCAATTGTTGGGAAATTCAGGTCCTCGAATAACAAATTCAATGGGAAACATGGTTGGTGGAGGTAACTTGGGGAGGAATATTAGCTCTGGTGGATTGTCTATTCCTGGTCTGTCTTCACGACTAAATTTGGCAGCAAATAGCGGATCAGGATTAAATGTTCAGGGACAGAACCGAATGATGGGTGGAGTACTTCCTCAAGGTATATATGATTTATCGAGTCCTTTCCATTTGCTGTCTTCAAGGTTTTTTTTGCCTTTCATTTGATACAACTGAGCCGAGCCTTGTTTAACTTCTTGTTATAGCATTGTAAATAAAATAGAATATATTGCTTCATGGAGTACACCTTTTTACTGGTCTAGTAGCTAGGAGGTCCTGTGGAAAATAAGTTAGAATAATTAGTCATTTAGGGGGTAGGATTGATATCAGCAGTTGAACTTGTTTTGCTTTTGTAGTCTATACTTCTCTAGACTCACGTGAGTACGTTAGAATGTAGAGAAAGCAGTACTCTGGGATTGTTTGGACTTTGTAAGACGAGCTTGTTTACTTTACACAAAATCTTATTTAATTAAACATGCAATTAGTTAGCAGCTGCTGTATGTGGAAATAGCAGTAAAAATTTAATTGTAAAATTGTATGGTACAGGATCTCAGGTCATGTCTATGCTGGGGAACTCCTATCATACTGGTGGTGGCCCGCTTTCGCAGAATCATGTTCAGTCAGTTAACAATATGATGCTCAGTGATCATCCTAACGACAGCTCTCTATTTGACATCAACAACGATTTTCCCCAGCTGACAAGTCGTCCTGGGTCTGCTGGTGGCACTCAAGGACATCTAGGTAGTCGGTTTATCTGAAGATCTTTTGAAATTCATATACTTAATATAACATAAGTTTTTGAAAAGATTTTCCAAATCATGTCTTGTTTCCTCATACTCTTGCGGTGGTGTTTTTAGGCTCTTTGAGGAAACAAGGTTTAGGAGTTCCACTTGTCCAACAAAACCAGGAGTTCAGCATCCAAAATGAAGACTTTCCTGCCCTTCCTGGATATAAAGGTGCTGGTCTTTTATTGTCGATAACTTTGTATTGTATTGTGCATAAAGTTGGGTCTTGCAGACTTTATGTGCACGTAGTGAGGAATATCGTCTCTAGTTTCCCCTATCTTGAAAAGTTTTCCTCTATGCTATTCTCCAAAATCTCATGAAAGTCCGTTTCCAAGTTCATAAACTTCTTAGCTTCCTTCATATTATAGCTTATTGCATGAGAAAGATGATAAGATGTGCTTCTTAATGATGTAAGCTAAACCTGCTGGATCATTCACAAGCGTAGTAGATTTGTTGCAGGTGGTAATTCTGAGTATCCTATGGATTTGCATCAAAAAGAACAACTGCATGACAATGCTATGTCAATGATGCACTCTCAAAACTTTTCTGTAAGCTTTAGACTGTTTCGAAGTTAACAAAGTGTTGTCCTGCCTTTTTCTGTTGATATGGTTGTTGATGTGAATTAATGTTTGGATATTGCAAATTTGCAGATGGGTAGATCTGGTGGTTTCAACTTGGGAGCAACATATTCATCACATCGTCCACAACAACAGCCACAACATACTTCATCTGTGAGTGGCAGTCTCTCCTATCCCTATATGTATACAAGCCGGAACTTTCTTCAATTTGCATATCTCATATTATTATGGTACTGCATCATGTGGTTGGGCCACACTTGCTCCAACTACCGTATCTTATCATTTAATTCTTATTTAATACCAGACTGGTGGGCTACAGGGTCTTGGCCTTAGACCTCTAAGCTCGCCTAATGCAGTTTCCAGTATTGGTTATGATCAGCTTATTCAGCAGTATCAGCAACATCAAAATCAATCCCAGTTCCCTGTGCAACAGATGTCATCAATCAACCAATTTAGAGATTCTGAGATGAAATCGACACAGTCAGAGGCAGATCCTTTTTGCTTGCTTGGCTTGTTAGACGTACTAAACAGGAGCAACCCTGAATTGACCTCACTTGCTCTTGGCATCGACTTGACGACGCTAGGATTGGATTTGAATTCAACTGGAAATCTCTACAAGACATTTGCGTCTCCTTGGACAAATGAACCGGCAAAGAGCGAGGTCGAGTTCACAGTACCAAATTGTTACTACGCCACAGAACCTCCGCCTCTAACTGTAAGTTCCCTCTGTTGTTGCGAGTAGTACCAACAAAGTATTTTCTCGATTTTGTTAACAAATGTGTCATTATTTCCGTTTGTTGCAGCGAGCTAGTTTCAAAAGGTTCTCCTACGAGTTATTGTTCTACACATTTTACAGGTCTGTTATTAGATCAGCATTCAGCGTCACATTTGCCCAACTCCTAAATTAACCTTGGGCTTTTAAACTTATTACTTTGCTCTAATTATTGTTCCAGTATGCCAAAAGATGAAGCACAGCTGTACGCAGCAGATGAACTGTATGTTTTTTCTCTACTGTAATCTTTGATCTATTCGTTTACTCCGCTCTCTTTGGCTGAGACTTTTGAGTTCGATTGACATGTTGCAGTTACGAAAGAGGTTGGTTTTACCACAAGGAACTCAGAGTATGGTTCTTCAGAGTCGGGGAACCTTTAGTCAGGGCAGCTACATATGAAAGAGGAACATACGAATACCTTGATCCAAATTCGTTCAAAACAGTGAGAAAGGTAAGCCGACGATTATTGCAGGAATATCTATTTCCTTGTTCTCGAATTTGCAGTGTTATGAGTGAATTTTGCTGGTGATGGTTATCGCAGGAACATTTTGTTATCAAGTACGAGCTTATGGAAAAGAGACCAAGCTTGCTGCAGCTTTGACGACAAGTAGGTTTGTTCAATTAGTAGCATCTTTACAATGTAAAGCTTTTCTCTTCATTTCTCTTTCTTTCTTTCTTTCATGCAAGTTCTATTGATTAGAAACCAAAACCATGACATATCACATTTTCAATTTTTAACCCCAAGTTTCCCAAAAAGGTAATCACAATTACTTTCCATGGTCATTTCTTCTGGTTCAAGCATGACATGAACAGGCAATAAATAAGTTGAGATTTTGATCACAGTAACTGATACTTGAATCGAATCATTTAGATTTTTTTTTTTTTTAGTTTACTTGTTTAGTAAATATGTTGTCTATGTTTGTCACAAAAACGTGGCTCAGTTCTTGTATATATGGAGACAAAAAAATCCATTAAAAGATTGTTGACATTCTCGGAAATTTAGTGCCAACTGTTATTGCGAGAACTTACTATAGTTTTCCTTTGGCGAAAAGCTAATAATCTTAAATCTTGATTTTGTCCTCTTTTCTCTGAGTTAGATTTTCTTAAATTCCACTTCCGACCTATTAAGAAATGGGCTTTTGCAAAGAAGATCCGCTTCACTGAGCCCGTATCTCGAAGAGGATAATACAACAACAAAGCAAAACGGCACGTAGTTTTAATTGTAACCAAGGATTGCATTTCGGTCTTGTTTCAACAAACGAAACTTCCTGAAATGCCAAGAAAAATCTGGTCATTTCACCACAGTGATCATTGTGTATGTGTTCTAAAGACTCCAAGCGAAGGTTTTAGAAAAAGGAGCATTTTCTATTCTATTCAAGAAACTCGAAGAACATTCTCTCTTCATCCTCTAACTTCCCTATAAATATGTCCTTTGCTAATCAGATCAAATCAGCAGGAAAATCAAGAACCAAAAGTCTCCCGAAAAGCAACGAACAATGTCTCTCATTCCAAGCATTTTTGGAGGACGCAGATCAAACGTCTTTGATCCGTTCTCGCAAGACTTATGGGATCCATTCGAAGGATTCTTCACGCCATCTTCTGCGTTGGCAAACGCTTCAACCGCTCGTGATGTGGCAGCGTTTACAAACGCAAGAGTGGATTGGAAGGAAACGCCGGAGGCACATGTGTTCAAAGCGGACTTGCCAGGCCTGAAGAAGGAAGAAGTCAAGGTTGAGGTTGAAGACAAGAACGTTCTGCAGATTAGCGGAGAGAGGAGCAAGGAGAACGAAGAGAAGAACGATAAGTGGCACCGTGTGGAGAGAGCTAGTGGGAAGTTTATGAGAAGGTTTAGGTTACCGGAGAATGCAAAGATGGAAGAAGTGAAGGCAACAATGGAGAATGGTGTGCTTACGGTTGTGGTTCCGAAAGCGCCTGAGAAGAAGCCTCAAGTCAAGTCCATCGATATCTCCGGGGCTAATTGAATATGAAGATGAAGATGAAATATTTGGTGTGTCAAATAAAAAGCTTGTGTGCTTAAGTTTGTGTTTTTTTCTTGGCTTGTTGTGTTATGAATTTGTGGCTTTTTCTAATATTAAATGAATGTAAGATCTCATTATAATGAATAAACAAATGTTTCTATAATCCATTGTGAATGTTTTGTTGGATCTCTTCTGCAGCATATAACTACTGTATGTGCTATGGTATGGACTATGGAATATGATTAAAGATAAGATGGGCTCATAGAGTAAAACGAGGCGAGGGACCTATAAACCTCCCTTCATCATGCTATTTCATGATCTATTTTATAAAATAAAGATGTAGAAAAAAGTAAGCGTAATAACCGCAAAACAAATGATTTAAAACATGGCACATAATGAGGAGATTAAGTTCGGTTTACGTTTATTTTAGTACTAATTGTAACGTGAGACTACGTATCGGGAATCGCCTAATTAAAGCATTAATGCGAACCTGATTAGATTCACCGACCCTCCTATCGTGTCGACCTTTCTGTTTCTTAGAATTTTTTGGTAGTCTATGTACTAATAATGTCAGCTTCGTATTTATTTCATAAGCAATTTGCATTTGCAATTTGTTTTTTACTTTTATTTTTATTGTATTGTGGAATGTGGACTCGTACCAACATGAAGTTATATACCACCAAAAAAATTACAGTTAGTCAAAAGATTCACGAGTGAGAGCTACTTATGATTGTCTTTTACGTATATGTCTAATTGTCTATTTGCTCAATAATCTTTGTACTTTCTTTTGTCGTTGATAAAATCACAAAGTTCCAAAAGTAATCGAATGATTTGCTTTTAAGAAAAGAAGAGCTCAATAATTCAACATATATCTGTACACACATAATTGAATAAGATATTCGACACATCAATCACTATAGGTTACATTATAACCACACAAATTAAAGAAAAGAAAAAAAAAAAACTAATATCACGAGATTCTCATTCAATGACTACTACGTCCGCCACGAGCTTTACCCGTACTCGACGAACCAGTTCCGGATCCGGATCCGGATCCAGACCCACCAGCTGTCGAAACACTCCCTGAGCCTCTAGACCCAAAGTAAAGATCCGAGAGGTAATTCCCAATATCTTCAGGGGTATATCTGGAAATAGCCTCATTATCTCCAACCATACCATATGCAAACCGGTTCATCCGGTAAAACTCGGTACAAACCAGCATAAGTTTCTGACTCAACGTGATTTTAATCTGGTCCCTAAGTTTCGGGTCGGGTATAACCCACGAAGTCTGTTTCCGGTACGACGTCTCAAACTCATCGTTGAATCTCGCCACCAAAACCTTAGCTTCCTCCGGCGAAATCTCATCCGTCGGAATCTCCGGTAGTAAATCCAGCACTTTCCCCCACGCAAGCTTCTCAAACTTATCAGCATACAGCTTCACCTTCTCTTCATGCCTAAACACCCAATCGTCTCCGAGAAGAACCTTCAGAGTCGACGATCGGACTTTAACGACGACGTATTGGAGATTGTTAGCGAGGAAGAGATAAGACAAAGCAACGTCTTTATACGGCTGAGCTTTACCGTCGATTTTACAAAGCGTGAGTAAAATCACCCAAGCGATACGTACAGAGACCGGAGACGAATACAGATCCTCCGGATTCGCTTCATCGCCGCCGCTTATGTATAAAGAATCCGGCAACGGCGTCGGCACACTCAGCTTCCAGTTTTCGAATATCGCAGCGATGGAATCACTGTAATCAGCGAGGAAGGAGAGGTAATTCATAACGTAACGAGTCAGAGGATGAACACCACCACCGATGATCGGAGTCTTCGAGGTTTCTTTCTGAATCGCCGATTCGAAATCCGTCATCATCAACCTCGTCGCATCGCCGAGTCTAGCTAACGAGTTTATCACCTGAGATCTAACCGCAGCAGCTGATTCGAAGTAGAAGATTGATTCAATCTCAACATAGAGATTCGCAAGAGCTTCATACATATCCAGAAACCGAAACATTTTCTCCGGAGTTAACTTTTTGATCTTGGAAGCATATTCCGGGAAAGTGAAGAGAATCAATGCTCCTTCTTGAGTAATCTCAGTGAAAGAAGATTCAACGATTAAACCAGAGGAAGAGAAAACATGATCAGCTAAAATCCTCTCACCGAAGAACAATTTTCTAACAGCTAATTTCACAGCTTTTAGCCATGTTTTGATCTTTGATTCGAGAATCTCCCAATCCATTTTCTGAACCTGATGAAGATTGAATCTCTCCATTTGCAGATTATGCAGCGTCTCATCAACAATCGATTTCCGTACGGTTTTATAAACCCTAACGCATTCCTTAGCGTAGCCGGTAGAGATCATACAATCAGCAATCATCTTGAGATCATCCATTGCGTCGGAATCTCCACCGGAGAATCTATGCTCTTCGTCGGCGTTTTCTTCGTAACTGCTTTCGTCTTCGGAATCGGAGACACTAGTCGTAGTCGAAGTACTGAATCTCGATGATCTGTAAGAACGTACAGAGACACATTCAGGATCTAAATACTCACGGTTCGCTTTTAAAACACGATGAAACTCTGATTCGAGAAGCTTCATCGCCGATTGCATTAGATTCTGTGCGTAGATTAGCTTCTCCGAGGAAGGGTTAACGGAAACCAAACGATGCATCGTGCTTTGTAGATGTCTAACGGCTGTAACAAACTCCTCTGCTTCACGACGACTGTTGGTGGAGAAGAGGAAGTCGTCGGAGGAAGAAGCAGCCGGAGAAGTCCATTTTGATATGACGGTGTTGATGTTGCTCATACATTCTTGAACAGCTGATTCCGCGAGAGAGAGATGAGCTGTTGGTTTCTCCGGTGGAGGAGATGATCGGAATAAATGCTTCCCCATTTTTGTGGTTTGCTCTGTTTTTATTTTTTGGTACCGTCTCTTTTTATGTGTGTGAAGAAGAAGGTACTCTGTTTTTTTTTTTTGGTTACTCTTTAACAAAAATAAAACTTCTGGTTTGTTGTTTGTTTGTTTGGTTTTTGTAATCAAAAAGTGAAGTAGATAAGATGAGGAAGGTGGAGGAATGAGCTATATATATTATAGAAACGACGGCTTTTTCAATGAAATATACGTATATGCGTATATGTGAGTGTACGTATAGATATGTGGAGAAGAATGGTTGATTAGTCAAACGCGGTGTCAAATAAGACAAGACATTGGGGAAAGTCAATTCTGACGAAGTTTTTATTTTTACATTTATTGCTGCTTTCATCTGCAGCTGTGAATTTTGCATAGTTTACCGTTTTCGAAAAGAGGTGCTATTAAATACACTAGTAGTAATTCACCAACCAAATTACCAAAATATCACAAAAGGTAAATCTGTAGGATTCGTAAGAATTAATGTTTATATCCTAAAACTGTCAATATTAAATGTCACGAAATTGCAAAACTAATATACCCTTAACTGAAAAATCCTTGGCTTTGATTGGGTTAAGTACTAAGTAAGTACGTCATCTATGATCTATGATTCTTGGTTAAACAATAAACAATTAGTTTGAGAGAGTTGTTGAATATAAAATATATATTATAAGTGATACGATGATCTTAAATTCTTGGAAACTCTCGTGCACAAATCAGGACAGCAAAATTTTGTGTGGTATGAATTTTAGAATAAAATGAATGTTAGTACGTGTGTTACAGTTAGTTTTTATCAGTATTGTATTAATATATTTAACGGATGTAATGGAAAAACACAATTAGCTTTTTTTATGATACAAACTGTTAGTTAGCTTTCTACTAGATTTGTATTTTTGGAACCGAAGATTTTGAGGAAGGTTCCTTTGCCTTATAAGTTGAAAATTGCGTACTGCCGCCACATAAATGAAATCAACAGTTTATTTGTTAACAGATGTTCAAAGATCCTAAATTGCCAAAACACGACTACTAATTCATAGTTTTCTCCATCTCTTTAATTATTAGGGGAGAAGAGAACACAATACAAAATTTCCCATCTTAAACCATTTTCAGTAGGTTTCATCGGTGTCAAATATAAATCTAATTAGCAGTCAGATATTAAATCAATTTAAAGACTCTTGCTTCAGATTTTAAAATATTTTGTACAGTTAAATATGTTCCCAATCAAAATTTTATTGTGAAGTTAAAACTATTCATAAACACACAGCAGATGTTGAAATTACATCCTAAATTTCATAATCATATTCAAAATCATAGAAATTTAAAAGTTTAATATAGGATAGAAGTTAAAACTTTCACTGTCATTTTAATTGTGTTTAGTTAAGAATAGATGAAAACAACAAGACTGGAGACAATACGGCTCTTGATTCGGTAAAATTCTGATATTGTCTAAGCTCTCTAGTCTCAAAGCGATTTCATAAAATGATATAAAATTACCGTAATCAACCGACCATACTTTTAACTAAAAAGATAATTCAACCGACAATCAAACGAAACGGCAGTTACCAAAATTCAACGTGAGGAAGGTAGCATGATAATATATGCATGTAAATTATGTGTTTGAAGAATAATTATGTTATTTTAATCATTGTTTCTGAAATTAGTTTGCTAACGGAAAATTGCAATAATTTCTCTTTCTTTTGTCGTCGAAAAGTAAAACAATTCTAAAACGGGAAAAAGACAGTGAAAAAGAGAGAATCTAAAGATTGATTTTAACATAAGTAACACGTGAATCGAGTGGAAGTTGCCGACTAGGATAAAGCTAATGTCACCCACCACTCATGCAATTCAAATGGTCCTCATTCTCCATGGCCCCTAGGGATTTCGACTAGACAGGAGCCGACCCACTTGTTCTCTTTTTAGAGCACTTAGTTTTTGTTTTCTTTTATGTTTGGTCCGAGTAAATCATATAAAATTAAGAATTTGACCTTACTAAGTTTGACCGCTTTATTTACGGGTCTATCCAAATAACCTGTTTAAATTATATATAGATAGATAGTCCATCAACGACTACTTTGTTAATAGTCTCATAATAGTTCATTTCATTCGTTAGATATCATACATAATCGGTATTCTATGTGAGATGTTAGCTCTGTTCTCATGAACTGATAAGAGTGTTTTGTTGTAGAAGTTTTGATCTTGTACCAATTCCAATGAAACCCAAAAGAAAAACTGAGAGAGTTTGATATAATCGGGGGTTGAGCTGAAGTTGGCAGCATAATCAGATTGGTTATATGTTAATTTAGCTGGTTTAAAGAGGATTTTTTAACTCAGATCGAGGCAAAATGCTGGCCAAACTTTCAGTTTGACACTATACAACCATATGCCATTGAATTCTTCATAAGACAAGCATTACGTCTATTGTGTTGCGTGAGATTTCTCATTAAGTTATAGAAAGGACGTCGATCACGGACCACCCATTCTATGTGTATAATAAGATCCATTCCAAACCACGTGTTTCATCGTCATCTTTCCATAAAACCATCCATTGTGCATATCATACAGTTCATACTTAGACTGATTCTTGGCATGCATCATTTTGCGTATATTTCATTCACAAACCTACTTTCAGTGTTTTTCGCTACATGATTTTGAAGATTAATCTCTCCCTAACTTACACTCATGTATGAAAACGTTTACAATGTAACTAAGGAAACTCCCGTGTAACTGTATAAATTAGTTTCATAGTCCTTCTATTTTATTCGTAACAGTACGTTTTGAAATTATATGCATACACATGATACATGGCACATGAATTTTTATCGCGAATATGCACACATCACACATGTGCATGTATGAATAAGACATACGTAGCCATGTATAGGTCTTTAATTATGTAGGCAAGACCTTCCTTATATACGCACCGGTTTGACTTTGAATTAGCAACTGTGAGTTGAACGGAACTTCGTCACGCAAAATATTGCTTATATAACATTTCCTTTGATATTATTTTTTGATTTGAAGACCAAAGTATTATTTTATATATAAGTATTTAACGAATCTATGATGAAGATATTAATTTTTTTGAATATTTATTATCGTCCAAGGTGTGAATTTTGGACCTTTCGTTAATTCGTTTTGACGTCGTCTTATAGTCACGAATTTATAACTTCCTTAAGAAAACGTCTTAATTTAGTGTTTTTGGTTCATCTTCGGTTGTGATGATCAACTAAATAAACTGACTAAAAACGAGGGAGCATAGCATAGAACGAAAAAGCTAATTTTCAAATTTTATACACACACAATTGATTAATTATTTTCAGTTCCGGCAGAAAGTTATAATCTTTGTATATGCAGTAGTTAATCAGCTAACTATTCAATGATTACCCTTAACAACCAAATTGTTATTTTTTTGAAACTTAATGAAAGTTTCTTTAGGGTTATATATGAATATATCTCTTCCTTTGAAGTATTCAAGTATGTTTTAGGAATGAAGAATAAGTCCACTATATATAAAGGACTGATACTCATCGCCATTTTTTTAAAAATGTAATACAAGACCTTATTATGATATTTACCAGATCAATCTCTTTCCTTCTTTGAATTATTCTTCTGATGATGACCAGGTACATTTTGATACTGCTAAAATTTCTTGAAGAATATTAAAATACTAAAAATACAAAATTGGTACATTTGAAAGTAAACAGAAAAAAGTGATTAAAGGGAAAGTCTTGCTGTTGGAAGTCAATCGGGATATCTCAAAGGCTTACATCAGAAATTCTAACCAACTACAACTACTTTTTTAATCTTTCAGCTGTGGTATCTATAATTGCACCAACTCAAAAAGAAAAATTCTATATAAACTATAATCTTCTTTTATTTTTACATAAATTTAGGTTTGAGATCAGTTTTTTTAGTTTTTGGTTAACTTAAATTTGGATTCAGTTTTTGTTTTAGATAGTATACACAAATAATGATCCATTTGATCTCGGAATAAATGATTTCGGTTTGATCTGGTTAGGCAAACTTGTGCAGAAGTATAACATTTTCATTGTCATCAATCTTTTTCGTCTAGCGATCAACTAACAAACAAGAAACACATGTACTCACTACTCATAATATAGATATATAATCAACTCTACGCGAGATCCAACAAAATTTTTAAAAAGATGAGACAAATACAACGAGTATATAAATCCTAGTTTCAGTTTCCTAACGGCTAGTTTTCTTTTGTTCTGAACTTCTGAGGGTTATATCAAGCGCAAAAACCTTTAACTGGTGTTATATTTCTTCTTAAGAGCTCTCAACCTTTTCGTACTGCGGAAGTTCTGGAGGTGGTGGTTGCGTTTGTGAATTTTTCTTGTTGTTCAGTAAGTTTTTCGCATATAAAGACCCGAAAACGATGACCTGATGGAGCAAACTTGGTTAGTCAAGAATCAAAAAGTATAATATAAAGTTCCGAACAATGTAGAAGGAACCGAAACTGTACCGATCCGATACATTGCTCCCAGCTAAGAGGATGAGAAAACCAAATGCATGAGAGCATGATGCTTGCAAGCTTTATTAAAAGACAGATTAGTCGGATTAGAAATCGGACGGTGTTGTCAGTTATGAAGACAGATTATTCAGACTGAGATCGAGTTTTCTTTTTACCTGTCTGGTCGTCATGATTGCAGCAAATGTTAGAGCACCAAATGTCCTAATTGTGTAAGAAATGAAGAACTGGCTCGCTGTTGCAACCTGCACATTATTAGTCTCTGGTAAGTTCAGTGGTAAACAAAGACAAGACAGGAAGATTGTATCATGAGACGTCATCAAAGCCTTTTGTTTCGGATTATAGATTTATGGATTTGTTTTATGAATATACATGCATGCATCTTGTGGATCTTAAAACTAATTTGGTCGAAACGACATGGCAATGCATTTACTAAGTAGAAGAATAGAGGAAGCTTAAAACTTACTGTGGAAAGCAGAGCGATGTCGAGTAAACAATCCCTATGCAGAGAAACAAAATCTACAGCTGGTAGTAGATGCCCTTGCAATATAAGTCCTACATCAACCATAAGATTTACATAATGGTAAGAACAGAGAATGATTGACCACATTGATCTTCTTTTTGAGGGTCTAAGCATTGAGGTCTTTTATGCAGAAGAGATGAATTCTGACTATGAGACACATTCAGAAACAGAGGAAACTTAAAATAGTTGCGACTAATGACATGTTGATATCACTAACATAAAACCTCACTTTAGCCTAGTAGTCATCAGCTGAAGATTGAATCAATTTTCATTCCAGAGGTCTAACAGTCAAAATAAACTGAACTCAGATATATAACTAAAGTAAACAAATAAAGAGAAAAAAAGAAGAGAAAAGTCTTCTTCCTAAAGAATTTTCTTAGGACCAGCCACCCACCAGGGAAAACGATTAATGGTCCAATGTCCATAGAAAATGACAGTGACAGAAAATGATGCGACTCTAACAGTATAGGTTCCAGAAACAAATAAGATTCTCACCAGTGAAACTCAAAACACAAGAACAAAGTGTTGTGTAGAATATTTGGTTATGTATCTCCATGTTATATCCTTTAAAGAGCTTGTCTTGGAATGTACTTGTAAAGCCGTCAAACCTGTTAGTGAGCCAATTACCATATACACAATCAATATTCCTTGTTTTAAAACAAGACAACAAAAATTTCAGTATATTCGCATAAACAATAAAACAAGTAACACGGATACACATACCCAAGATAACCAGCCATAAGGGAAACACCCCAAACAGTATTTTCCCTTCCCTTATTGTATGGACTAACATCATCTCCTGCCTACAAATCAGGTTTACATAAACAAACATGATGTTCATGGTAAATATGATAGTCTAACTAACCGAAGCTTTTGATTGGGTATAGAGGTTTATACCGGAAAGAGAATAAAGACAGAGCAGCCAAGGGTCACCAGAAAAGCCACTAAATAGTCAAAGCCCTTATACTTCTTCTGCATAATGAGCGTTCCCCACACCTATATAGAGCACAAATATAAGAATGGTGGATGCTAAACTCAAAGGCATGAGTTTCCAGCTCTGAAAAACTTACCATTACTGGTATCATTTTGGCACACTTTGCAAGAGTTTGGACAGGGAAGCTCACATACTTGAGAGCCTGGAGGCATTACAGATAGCAAAAAGCAATAAGCAGCAAAAAGTAGGCATACAAAGTTCATACATTAAAATAAAAATCCAACCTCATATTGACATGTTGTAGTTAAGATGTTAGTCACTGATATAAGGCAATATTTATAAACCGGAGCTACAGGATCCAAAACTTTCTTGCTTGCCTACAAATTAAAAAAGAAAAGCCAAAAAGGGTTACATAAAACTTTAGCAAATAAGTATAAACACAAAGTTGGTGTTTTTAGCTAGTTTACCAGTAAAGCACCAGCAGAGACAGCTGATGTAGTAAGCCGATTGCAGAAAACAAGAAACAAAGAGTGCTTAAAAAACTCCTTGTTCACTCCATAAGGAACTCTCATTATCTTCTCCTACAAAACCACAATCACAAAACAAAAGAAATTTGTAAGAAAGGGGAGACATTTCACAGAGAATGGTATCATGAAAACAAGACAGACCTGAAGAACACCGTAGATTACAAGAGTAGACATAATGCCGGAAACTGCGAATACACCTTTCCATAATTTGTTCTCTTTCACTCCTCCGTTTACTAATTCTGGCTCAGCCATGGACCATCCACCTCTGAACACAAAACCCACCATTAATGAACCAAATCTAATCACACAATACAAGCTCCGATTTTGTAATGTAAGCGTGAGAAATCACAGTGACTAGTGACTGTAACACACCTTTGAGCTCGGAGATTTCAAGCTAGACGACGGATTGGTAAGAGTACAACGGCTGATCCGGTGAGATCGGAGAAAAATTGTCTCTGTCTCTCTCTCACGCTCCTTTTGTAAACCGTTCTCCGGCGACTTCTCCGTCTGGATCCGATTTGCTCCTCCACCGTCCTCTTTCTCTCAATTCCTTTATTTCCGCCCTTTTTAAAGTTGTGTTCGTTGATGTTTTCCAAGTATAGGCCACGTCAGCAATAAGACAAAGGTCAAAACCTTCTAAAGGACCCAGAGGGTTTCCGTTTATGTGATAGTTCTTCATGATCAACATGTGTGGCCCATGAGAAACACCAGTTAAGTTAGTACGATGACGACGAAAGAAGATAAATCCTAAACTCGTGGTCGTGATTTTTTTCCCTTCCAACCTTAAAAATATGTCTGAAATTTTAAAATTTTCAGATTTTGGTTTTGTGTTGAGAACAACTCCAAAGAGACGAGAAGCAGCGAATCGTACGAGCAGAGAGATATATGTTTCATTACGTCGATGATGGATTCTGCTTTATATCATCCTCGAATCTTTTTCGCTCACAGCTTCATCAATGGCTTGTATAGTTCTCCTAGGTTTGCTAATACTTGCTGGAGATTGGTTAGTCGTTCAAGTTGGGAGATCAAGGCTAGTGAGAATAGTGATCGCAATGTGTTCGATGAAAATCCTGTTAGGAAAACCGACGGGTCGTTGTTTGATTCTGCTTCGTTTGAGACAGTTGACGCGGAAATCACGCCTGAGACTGATGATTTCTTCGTGAGTGACGCAGAGGGTGATCCAGATTGTCCTACTCAAGGTTATTCCTCTATTGAACTTGCTCTTCAAGCTCTACGCAAAGGAAAGGTTTGTTCTTTGACGATTTTCTTGAAGACCAGTGATTATGATGATCTGTTTTTACAGTTGTATAGATTTGGTCTTACTAAAAAATTGTCACTTATGTTTCAGTTTGTGATCGTTGTTGACGATGAAACCGGAGATGTTGAAGGGAATCTGATCATGGCTGCAACTCTTACGAGTCCAAAAGACATAGCTTTTCTGATTAAGAATGGTTCAGGTATTGTCTCAGTTGGTATGAAGAAAGAAAACCTTGAAAGATTAAGCCTTACACTTATGTCACCTGAAATGGAAGACGAAGATTCCTCTGCTCCAACTTTCACCATCACTGTGGTAACGATTTGGATATAGTTCTCAAGAGGGTTTCATTGTGTCTATGTTCTGATAAAGTTCTTGGTTACAGGATGCAAAATCTGGAACATCAACTGGAGTATCAGCTTCAGACAGGGCGATGACGGTTCTTGCACTTTCGTCTCTCGATGCTAAACCAGATGATTTCAGGAGGCCTGGTCATGTATTCCCTCTCAAGTACAGAGATGGTGGAGTTTTAAGGAGAGCTGGTCACACCGAAGCTTCAGTGGATCTAATGATATTGGCTGGTTTACGTCCCCTCTCTGTTCTTTCAGCTATTCTTGATCAAGAAGATGGGTCTATGGCTTCACTGCCGTATATGAAAAAGCTTGCTACGGAACATGATATCCCCATTGTATCGTTGACTGATTTAATCAGGTTAGAGAAGAAGAAGACCATGTATTGAAAAGATAGAAAACACTGGATACAAGTAATTATCTGAAGTTTTATATACTTGTAGATATCGAAGAAAGCGAGATAAGCTTGTTGAGAGAATCACAGTGTCTCGTTTGCCTACCAAATGGGGTCTTTTCCAAGCTTATTGTTATCGATCTAAACTCGATGGAACCGAAAATATCGCCCTCGTTAAGGTACAAAATCACGACTTACTTCTAAATCTTGATCAATGTGCATTGGTGTCATCTCAGAACAACCAACTGGATATTCGAATTTAAGACCAGTCTTGTGTTTGTTTCTGTCTGAATCGTGACCAGGGAAACGTTGGAAATGGTGAGGACATTCTGGTGCGAGTGCATTCAGAGTGCTTGACAGGAGACATTTTTGGCTCAGCACGGTGTGACTGTGGAAACCAATTGGACTTAGCCATGGAGTTAATCGAGAAAGAGGGAAGAGGAGTTGTTGTGTATCTCCGTGGCCACGAAGGAAGAGGCATTGGCCTTGGTCACAAGCTTAGAGCTTATAACTTGCAGGACGAAGGACACGACACTGTTCAGGCCAATGTTGAACTTGGCCTATCCATTGATTCTCGTGAATACGGTATCGGTGCTCAGGTTAGCCATATTATATCGGTTTGATTTGGCTACATTAAGGACTAACTCATAGCCATTGATATGATTGCTTTCTCTCAATTTTATTGGTTTTGGAATGGCCCAATGTAGATGCTACGAGACATAGGAGTGAGAACAATGAGACTAATGACGAATAACCCTGCCAAATTCACTGGTCTGAAAGGGTACGGACTCGCTGTAGTTGGCCGTGTGCCGGTGGTGACACCAATCACCAAGGAGAACAGAAGATATATGGAGACCAAACGCAAGAAGATGGGTCACATTTATATCTCTGATAACAACGATCAGCCATTAGCTTGACCCAAAAGCTTTTGATAGAAACACACACTTTTGAATTTTGTATTTATAAATTGATTCATTCTTATGTAATCATCAACCACAATTACTTTTTTTCTGGAAGATTTGACATAAAATCGAATTATAGTTTTATATAGAAGGGACAAAAATAATCACCCAACAACTTATAAAACTGCTCGTAGTAGTAGGAATCTAGAATCTTGTAAAATGATCGATTCGCTACTCTAATCTCTGCCTCTTTCCGGTTAACATCGATTGATCGATAACCAAACTCGAACCGAACCCAAAACTATTAACCGAACCAGAACACGTCATAGAATCACATTTACTATCAACATCGGACCCTCTAAACGAGATAGAAGGTAACTCAAAACGCTGCGATTGCGTTTGAGGCGGCGGGTTTATCCATTTTGGTAGCGGTCCAGCCAAAAGAAGCGTTTCAAGAAGCGGTCCAGCTTCAACCACCGCTTTCAAAAGCTTTCCCGTTTCTGGAAAAGCTTTCCCCATCACAAGAACGTCTAGAGGATCAATCTGCTGATGATGATTATGAGCCGTTGGATCTTCAAGATTCGTCAACGGCTGAGGATGGATGTTGAGGAAGGTGGAGAGTTCTGAGGAAGAAGAAGAAGATACATCTTGAGAGTGAGAGAAGCTGTTTGATTTAGTGAGGCTTCTTGAATTAGGGTTTTGTTGGGTATGGAAGATGAATTGAGATAACTGTTGTCTAGCTTCGTCTCTTTCTTGCTGAGTGAATTTGAGGAGATTGAGAAGTTGGTTCACTTCTTCTCTGTGTGTTCTTGATTTCTCATTAGCTTCCATTTTCAGTGTCTCTAGTTCGAACAGAGTGCTCTGTAGATTCTGCCTCATCTCATCAATGCTCTGCATTTCAAAAAGAGTTTCATATGAGTATATATATTAAAGAAAAGTAATGATGATGATGATGATGATGATGATGATGATGATGATACCTCTTGATGAAGCCAATTAGAAGAATATAAGACATCCATTGATCAGTGTCTGTGTTTTGTTATACTCTGTTGTAAGACTAAGAATGATCCTTTATAATGGTTGCTTGGACCCTATATATAGTATGTGCATATACATAAATGTAATCAATGTAAAATATCAGTGCTTTGTTTGATTTTTGATCAAACAAAAAAAAAAAGAGAAAAAAATCGGTTATTTTTCAACGGAATGTCCTTTCAAAAGTCGTTACCCCATGTGACAGAAAAAAAGATATGAAATAAAAATGTAAAGTGGATGGTTGAACTTTGATCTAGTTGATTAACAAAAAAAAAACTTTGATTTAGTTATATTAAGAAACATTGCCGACAAAATTTTTTTAAGAAACACTTAAGTTCTTAAGCTAGCTATTTTTTGCTTATTTAAAATTCTCAAAACTATACATGTATGCCATATACTACTATACTTTATTCATACGCAGGGCTATTTTAATTATTGATGTTGTTTTTACCATATACTAAAGATTCTAATTAGAATACATATTTTTCGCGGAAAAAAGTTACATTTTTGTAAACATTATAACATTACTATATATCATTTATTAATAGTTTCTAGGCTTAGATTGGCAGATATATGTAATATTTTCATGAAAATTAACGACGCATCAAAGCAGCTTACGGGAAAGAAAATAAACTATTCTATCAATTATGCATAGTCACAGACTCACAGTAATGCTTCCATTATCATGATCTTTTCCATGACACGAGCTAAATAAAAATTTATAATGATAATGGAAGTATCAGTGTATTACTGTGAGTCTGTGACTAAATGGATATTTTTGTTTTCGAGGGGGAAAAGTTAAGTCTTCTTTTTAGTAGACGTCAAAACGAGTCCCATTTTTTATTCAAACCATATAAACTAATAAACTCATATTTCTCTCGCGACACGACTAAACATGATTACAAGTTTCGAACTAATCATAAGGCAGGCTTAGAACTGGTAGATCGTAATTAAAAGAAAAAAGATTTGAGAAATTGCCTTTGATAGTTATATATTGAATTGACTTATTACACATTCCCAAACACATAATAGTATTTTCATTTAGTTACCCAATAATTGTAGCGGATTCTCGTGAAGAAACTTACAAAAAGATAGGTAAGTTTCAGACAAGTCCAATTTAGGGTCGCAGTATATTTTTGTAATGTATGTATGTATTTTTGTTTCTATGTAACTTAATTAATACTTGTACTAGATTGGCTTGTGGACTGCCCAATACATTTATTTGATATCTTAATGTAGCATAATTTGTTTTTCCCACGATAAATGTCTAGCTTTACTTATTATATGTATCTTTATATTCCTTACATTAGCTAGCTTTAGTTTAGATCGTACTCTATATCATTTTCATGCAAATATTCTTTACGCACATAATACTCAAAACCACTATTATACAAAAACATTTTATCGAGCTTCGTGGTATGAATTTCAATGTTATTTTTATAAAATAGTTATATATCCCACGATTTGCTCAAAAAAAAAAAGTTATATATCCCACACTACTTCAAATATTCTAATTTTCACTTAAACGGCTCACGGCGCAAAATATGCTTTATGACGTTACTCTTCTTAAAGCATGCATATAGATAAACTACGTTGACTCTTGAGTCTTGTCATAACTCATTAGTTAGCTTAATATTGCCTCTTATGATATAAAACAATCTCTTTAGTTAGCTTAATATTGCCTCTTATGAGTTAATGCAAACTTTAGGATATATATTACTAGAGAGCAAACTTTAGTGGTATAGAAAGAAACTCTAATTTTTTTTACACTAGCTAGTGTTCCACAAATAAAAAGACTTGAGAAAACCTGCGAATGAACTTAAACACAAAATATTTATTTCCTAAAATATATACTCAATATACAATTTTAGAGAAGTGAATAAAACACAAACCATAACATGACAAACAGAAGAGACCTTAAGACTTGTATATCCCCTAATCTATATACAAAATCCAACAAATAAACTATATATTAGATCATTTTCCAAAAAAATTTGTGAACTATACTGATGTGTATTAATAATAAGTTTTAGTTGGCCTATCAAACTTATGGAACTCGTGATTTAGCATTTTCTTGGACGGCACATAGCAACAAGTACAAGTCATGTATAGACAACACTCAACTTTCATGACTTGTGACCTTAAATTGAAAACTATTACACGTGTCTTCACTTGTGAATGATTCGTCTAAATGCTCTGACTATCAAATCCAATCAATTTGAATATATCTTCAAATGTTTTTGTCATAAATCTACTTTTCTCGACCCTCCTTAGTCCTAACGATCAATCGTTCCATTTATAGAAGAATGGTCATGGTCCACAACAATTGCACAGTTTGCTTTCTGTTTCAACCATATTTTTGCTGTCGGATGGTTCAGTCTCTAATGATTGGCTAGCTATTAGAACGATTTCATCTACCGAAACTATGTTCCATCATAATTCATTTTTCCTCTTGATTTACTATTTGCGAAAACGTAGTAGCTAGGTTGCTTGATCTTTTGGTTTAGAGTCTTGACAAAACCTGTTGCTGATTGTCACTAGATCACAGATCAAAAGGACTTTCAAAGTATAATTAATGACAAAATTTCTAAAAGAATAATCGAAATGTTTCGTTATTTTCATGACTGGTTCCGGCCAATAAATGAGAGAACTTTTTAACAACTCCACCAGAATTAAAGTCGGTCCAAGGGTTTGTTTGAATGCCTTTTTCTGTCCTCTAGAAATTCTCTATTGATAGAGCACTTTTTGGGTATTAATTGCGAACACATACCTTGAGGTGCACGAGTAGTTGACTGGTACTAACAAGCTGCAGCAGAGGAAAGCATTTTTGTTTCATTAAATTTAAGATTGAAGGAAAATAATTGGGTCGTCGTCGCCCAAAACCAAACTAAACTAGTTTGACTGAAGACAAAATATCTAATTTTAATTGAGTCTAGTAAGTGAATAGGTAATGGCTCAATAATCAACCCATTATAATTACTCCATTTAAAAAGCTTTGGGCCAAATTTTTATTTTCAGTTGTTATGGTTGTTTAGACCAGAATATTGTGAATCACAGATGAGATACATATATGTAAGATTGAATGGAGTTCACATTCTCTTTCTCTTGCCGTGAAGCTTCTTCGATTTTCCAAGCTTAGACTTTCTTTGTTTGAAAAGCTGGAGATAAAGCTTCAACCAAAGGAATGGGTAGACCAAGAGGACGGCCTGAATAAAAATGACATGGAAAGATCAGCATGGTTGACCTTTTATGAAACAGAATCCAAAAATGCTGCTAAAAACATAAAAGCTATATATCCATAAACGATACTTCAGCCAAAAGGATTTTGTTGAAGGTGAAGAAGAAGAAGGAAGCGATGAACATACCCAAAGGAAATCGTAGTAACTGAAGGGGAAAACAGAGAAGAAATTAGCGTAAAGATTCCTTTCTTTAACATATGGAAGTGCTTTGTACATGATCAACACTGCAGAAACAATGGTCAATATCAACAAGAAGAAATGAAAACAAGAATTCTAGCTTTAAAGCACTCACATTCACCCACTAGTCCCGTTGGATAAATCACGATGAATCCCGTGTACCTGGATGGTCAAACATATCACGCAATCCATTCAATTCGAAAATACTTTCTGTGATAGGGAATGTTTCAGTTCAAAACAATATACAAAGTATGATGCAATACCTGAGGTAGGTTAGCCAATAGGGACATCTACCGAGGCAAGTAAAAGCATAATGAGGATATCTGATCATCTACATCCAAATACATCACTCAGCTAACACATTTGGTGGTATACAGCTAGTTGTATATAACATCATCAACCACCTAGACAGTAATCTATTCTGCTATAAAAAAGTTCTCTTGAGATAACTAACATGTTTCAATTCAGTAGTCACAAACTTGTCATTGGCATTTCTCTGTTTTATTATTGTAAAGATTAAACTTACCTCACCGATACACCAAGCCACAAGTGTTATAGACAGCCACGGCGAATCCTGGACCTAAAAAGATGAATGTAAAAACAGAATCACACTGGTGAAAACACTTTTGCTTAACGAGTAACACGCTCTAAAGAGTAAAAAACACACAAACCTCCTTGATCTGTCCAACAATAGCCAATATGAAGTGAGTTCTTCCACTCCATTGCATCAGTGGAGACAAGAATCCACTCGGGACAATTCCTTAAATTTCACAGAGAATGATCAATGAATCAATCACTGTTTGAATTCATAATTCATATAAAAAGGAACAAAACATTCAAATACATTCCAATATTTACCAATAGCTCCATGAAGAACTTCAAGAATAGCAGCAGTTTGAAACAGACCTGAACGGAATCATAACAACAGAGATCATGTTCACAAATCGATCAAACTTTGGAGTACAATTTAACCAAATTTGACTACTCACTAATCAGGAATCCAGCAGAAGCGTAAGCAGAAATGATCGTCTTGTTCGATAAAAAGCTGTTAAGAATAATCAGAAGCGAAATCGCCCTGCGGAGAACAACAACACAAATCTGATGAACCTAAACGAAGAAAATGGCAAGAGAGTGAAAAACGAGGAAGGAGAGAAAGAGTGAGATATACCATGCAGAAGCTTGGAGAAAATTGTAACTGAAGAGATAAAACTTCACAAACGGCGACATCTACTGTTAAGGAATCTGGATCTACGGCGGCTCGAGTAGTGGTTGGTGGCTGCTTCGTCTGAATAGCATTTTTGACGGCGGATTTAAGATTTCGAGTGACGTAACAACTTTGTGTGGCCATGAGTCACTCGTACAGTAGTAACTACATATGGTTAGGCCAATTAAATAAAAACAATTATTATTATTTCAAAGCTAAATATTAAAATCTATGACACATTTTTATATTTTGTATTATTATTTTTTACAATTACAGTAATTTAGTTAAATAAAATGAAAAATGTTTCAAAAATAATTATGCGTTTTAAAGATTAAGGGGTGTATTTAATCATGTATTTTGAGTGATTTGTGTTAAAGTAACAAATCTAATGTTATTTAATCATAAATTTTAAAAGTTATAATGAAATTCAATGTTATTGAAATAGTGATTTAAAAATATACCGAAAATTTTCATTTTATTGACAAGATTTTAAGGACTTAATTTTTGACATACATTCCAATTCGGTTAAAGAGTTTGCTCGATTGGCAGTAAAAACCTACGAATTTGTGATCTCATTTTTTTTGTAAAAAATACTTCTTTTATTGAATTGAGCTGATTATCAATTAGGCTCCCTTCTTCTACACTTTTAATTGATAAATAGTTTCTCGGTTACTTTAAGCAGCCATCCTTTTCTTCTTTTTTGTTTTTTTTTTTTTATTNAAATTTTAAAGACAAAAAGTT
>Ga0041059_1000272_pt1 | contig 35917 bp, 33 predicted proteins | sample AraColnosormetaG_FD_56232 | JGI IMG/M metagenome (GOLD analysis project Ga0041059, IMG submission 56232) | Arabidopsis roots microbial communities from North Carolina, USA - Col MF nosort | ecosystem: Host-associated > Plants > Roots > Unclassified | place: USA: North Carolina | collected...
ATATATATATATATATATATATATATGTATAAAATTTTTTTACTTAATAAATATATTGTATAGTTTTCTGTTGGCCCTTTTTAGAGTGTTGTGATTCTGTTTTTGATTGAAAAATATCGACAGAAAATCAAACTAATATTCGAAAAAACCAAAAACCGTAGAATTTCACGTTTTCCTTAACCAACCAAAAATTTGGGAATAGTAACTGTTGGAGCCATATATTCATATTATTCCTAATTTCTTATTCTGTTATAGTTTAGGTATTTCTAATTGTTGTAATTTTGTCGTAGACCTTTAGAAGTTATTTTGAGTTACATACGATTGTATATATATATATATATATTTATTGGAATCACATATTTTTTTTATGATAAAAGAAAGCGAAATAGATAGCTACACGATTCATATTTATTATTTTAAATCAAAAAGACGAAAACAATAAGATTTATGAATTCTTTTTTTTTTTCTTGAAAAGAGATTTATCAATTCTTTTTAAACTCATTTGCAAGTTTTCCATATCTATGGCAGAGGTCGCGGTGGGTTAAGTCTAAGACACTCCTTCTCGCATACTTTTATGTTCTTTGAACAAAAGTGATACTTCCCTCTGCAGCAATGACAGTTCTTGAATAAGCTAAAGCTACAACGTTTTCTAACACACGGTGATAGATATACAACTATTTTGCTGGCGTTCAGATTCTCTTCCATGTTTCCAATTTCATCTACAAAAAAATTATAGATATTTTAACAACAATTGTGGTATATATGTTGATGAATAAGCTATATGTACAAAACATACATTGTTGAAGAGCAAACAATGAAACGAGGATGATGCAAAAGATAGCGAAATGTGATGATGAGATCATAGTAATTCTTCTCTCAAAGAAGTAAGAAATGTTTTGTTCTTTGATTTGGTAAGGCATGACTATATATATAGTGTGTAAATTGATCACATCTCGTATAGTAGTATTAATAATCTCTTAAAAGCCCATAGATTTTTTTTTAATTATAAAATAGCCAAAAGTCGAGTTAATTAATGTATCCTGTAAAAAAAACAAATGCCAACAAAATTTTGATTTTTATTTGGATTTGTGGTTAGATCTTTTACATGTGACATTATTTCTATTAAATGTAATAAATCATTACTTTTACATGACCATCCTATTTATCTATTTATTAATATAAAAATATATATTATATTTTACACAACATATCTTTAGCATTATGCAAGAAAATATATTTAAATTGGTATTGGATAGTTGTTTTGAGAACAAATTGTTAAGTCAGTCTCACTAGAAAACAATTCTCATCTAATTTGTGGACCTTGTGGTTCCATCTAACGCAAATGAATCCATAATTACCTGTCACAAATCTAGTGTCGCTATATACATATTTATATGAGTTCCATAATAACATGATACAATCAGAGCGGCCCGAACAATTCATGGCTGGAAGCAAAAAACCTATTAATAATATACTATTGTTATTTTTGTAACTAGTCAAAACTCATATCGTAATTATTTTGAAAGTAAGATATCATTTTCTTAACATATTTTTCTATTAAAGTATTAAGATATCATATCGTAAATGAGAGGCATATCGTAATTACTGTTGTTTGTAAGTTTGTAACTGTAATTATACGAGGATAAGATATCATATCGTAAATGAGAGGCTTATCCTAAGGACTGGAGATCTTAAATGGTGCTTCTTCTGTCCAAGAAAAAAGTTCGGCAACAATAGTAAGGCGAGAAGATCGACTGATTGAGTCATGCATGAATACAGACTTGAAAACAAAGTACTAGCGCAAAAGACTATTCCTAAAAAGGTTAATGAATTTTGGTTAGAAAAGCTTTGTAAACTTTTTTATTTTATTTCTGGCAAGTTTATTAAATATGTTGTAGTGCCCTAATGTGCTTTGCGTTCTTTTGAAGAAAAATGGACTTGGAGCAAGACATGCAACTGAACTCGATATGGAGCTCCATATAAGAAAGAGTATTTGAGTGATGAGGAAGAAGATAACGAGAATCTTGTAGCGATTTCTTATGCAGAAAACGTCGATCATGGTCCGAGCAAAGAAACCAGTCTAGTTGTTACAATCTCACAGCTGCATGCTCGTAAGGATCTTTTAGAAATGATAGCTAACTATAAAATTGTTTCAAAAACAAGATCATCAAATGGTGAAACGCATAGAAATAATTACTATAGCGTTATATAAAAGAATTCTGAGCATAAATTAGTAGCCAAAGTAATGTATCAATGACATAAAATTCTCTATTTCAGTAATCTTATTAACTTTGAAGTTGAACTTCTTTTTATGTGAAGTCGCAGAAGAAGACTGAGCGGCAAAGTCGTGTTTGTGAAATTGGCGGGTTTCGAACCTCGGAGCTCAGAACCCTAACCAGCAACAGTGGAGAAAGGTTTTTGAGTTTGTTGTTGATGTTGATCGCAGACATGAGATGCTTCAGATGCTTCTACACTCGAGCCCACTCTCTTCTCCTCCTCCGATCTTCCAATCCGGTCACGGTTCCTATATCTCCGGTCCGGTTCCGTCTTCGTCTCCGTCGTCTCTCATCATCTCCCGTCGCCTCCGTTTTCGACCTTCATTCCTCCAATCAGGACGCGAATTCGAACAGAGAAGACAAAGACACCAAAATTGGATTCTCCGATGATAAATCGAGAAAATCAGGTTCAAATCCTCCACGATGGAATCCAGGGGAAGTAGTTATGAACAAATCGAAGAAAGGGAAATCGAAAACTGTTTGGGTTTGTGAGAGCTGTGGTCACTCGGAAGGGCAATGGTGGGGGAGTTGTCGTGCTTGTCATAAGGTTGGGACTATGAAACGTTTTTCTGAAGGTTCTGAGTCAAGTGCTAGTGGTGGTGGTGGCAACGGTACTGGCTTGGGTTTTACGGAGGGTAAGGGTTTGTCTTGGTTACCTGAGCAAGCTACGGTTCAGCCACATCGATTGACTGATGTTATTCATGGCATTACTCAACAACAATGGAGAATTTCACTGTATGAGATATCACTTCTTGTGGTGTTTATTGATTCGAGTATTTGTTGTTTTGTTATGTGTTTGTTTTGATGATTGCATTTTATTATGTTAAGGCCTGGACTTTTTGGGAATGAAGTTGCTAGAGTACTTGGTGGTGGTCTTGCTCCAGGTTTTATGCTGTCTTTATGATTTTAATTCTCAGTCTTTCGCTCTTGACTTACTATGGTGTTGTTTTTTTGTAGGTTCTCTGATTTTGATTGGTGGTGATCCTGGTATTGGCAAGAGTACTTTGTTGTTGCAGGTTAGGAGATGTGATTTATGGTGTTTGAATAATTTGTCTTCCCTTTGCAAATTTGTAAATTTTTGTGGTTTGGGTGTTTGCAATGCACACAACAGGCTAACTGATTCTCTCCTATTTTCTCAAATGGAAGATTGCATCTATAATTGCTGAGGGGAGTGAGTTGGCCGAACCAGCACCGGTTTTGTATATCTCTGGTGAAGAGGTTAGTACTAGTCATGTTCTATTTTTCTCAAAGTTTCTGCTTCTTGTCGGGTTTCTGATCAAACTCGTGGATTGTGTAATTGCTCCGTGGCTGTTTCTTTTTCAAACTATGCTGCTTAAGATGGTCTGAATGAGCTTACTTGCACATGTTTAAGACGCAACAAAGTAATCATAGCTTGAGTTTTAGTTAGGAGCTTTATTTTGCGCATCTGCACTTCAAAATTGTTGGCTGTTTTCTTCTCGCGTTTTCTATTTAATGGCAGAGATATCGTATTTTAGTTTGTTCTTAAGGATCTCATCCCACGCATTCTGTTGACTTGATTACACATTCTTCAGAAATTCTTCTGTTTTTTGCCCACTGCAGAGTGTCGAGCAAATAGGAAGTCGGGCTGACAGGATGAGAATTCAAACTGAAGAGCTCTACCTGTTTTCGAGTTCGGATCTTCAGGTATACTTTTTTTATGTGAATGAATATTCTTATTATCTTAAACAAACGGAAGTCATAGTTTAGAACTTCTTTAAACACCTAAGCAATGAGCTGTATATTCCTATTTTGTGCATAACTGTTAATCTCCAAGTTAATTTTCTTCATGTTTACGTGTCAGACACCAACTCTACTGTGTGAAATTCCAAGCCTTTGCGTATCATAACTTTAAATTTACCTGAAGCAAATCGTTTTGTTATGATTTATTTCAGGACATTCTAAACAAAGCTCATCGACTATCTCCTCGAGCTCTCATAATTGACTCAATTCAAACCGTTTACCTAAAAGATGTGACTGGAAGTGCTGGTGGTCTCACACAGGTTTAAAAGTTTTTACCCTCTATTTGCTTAGTCTCTCACTTAAATTTTCTTCTAATTACTATGAGCAGGAAGTTATGCCATAATGCTTTTTGCTGCTTCCCTTTTTACATAGAATCACACATCTTTTTTAATGATGTTTAAAAGGAGACTTTTATGTGTTAGATGAAGACCAGGCTCCAGCATTCTCTTTTCTATTTGCATATGCTTTTCTCGTAACTTTCTTTTTGTCTGCTGAAACGGCTATTTTCTTGGAAATCTCTGATGGTGGCAGGTTAAAGAATGCACATCAACCCTGTTGCGTTTTGCTAAGAAATCTAATATCCCTGTTTTCTTGGTGAGTAAGCACCATCCTTTTCCTTCCATATCTGGATCTGGTGTTTGATCTGGATCAGATCTTTTATGCACGTCACTTTCTGTTTTAGGTTGGACATGTTACGAAAGCGGGCGATATTGCAGGACCTCGTGTTTTGGAGCACATAGTAGATGTTGTCTTGTACTTGGAGGTGCTTTTTAACTTTCTGATGTCTTTAGATATGCAATCATGATATAAGGGGCTTTGCAATTCTAACTAAATACTTCGGGTTATTTTTTATTAACTTTATAACCTCTTTTCTAGACGATAACAATATATGAGCTTAATTTATTAGGAGATATAACAGAAGATGATTAGTTGACATGTACTTTCCATCAAATTTCAGGGTGAAGAGTCATCAACGTACCGCTTGCTTCGATCTGTGAAGAATCGGTTTGGGTCGACTGATGAAGTATGTATACAAATCCTTGATAGTATGCCTTTGCAGATTAGATCATGATTAGTAATTTCCCTTACTGCCTCCTTTCTGTTTTATCGAGAACTTGCTAGTTCAAGCTTCTTATATCTGTGGATTCTGTTCCCTTTATTCTTTATGTGGTTTGAGTTTGCGTGTTATCCGTACACTTATTTCTAGTTCGAGTTGAAAATTATCGAATAAATTGTGGCTATCTCCTTTGTCAGCTTGGAGTTTTTGAAATGGCAAACTCAGGACTTGAAGTGGTCTCAAACCCAAGTGGCATATATCTTAGTCAACAGAACCCAGATTCAGATGTTTTAGCTGGATTAGCTGTAGCAGTTGTTATGGATGGATCTCGGAGTTTCCTAATTGAAGTTCAGGTAGATGACCGGATAATTCTGCTTCAGATTTCAAAAAATTGTAAAAGGGCTCTGGCTCGATAAGTGAAACTGTGTTTTGAAAGTCTTAATAAATTTCGCTATTGTCAATATGATGAAAATCATGACTTGCAATGGCTGTTATGTTGGTTCTGAATAGGCGACAATGCTGATCTCTCATCATTAGCTGCCTCATATGTGCTTATGAACATTGAAGCAATTTATTGTAGTTCTTGTTTAAACATTGTTTTTTGTTATTATGTAGGCATTGTGTTCCCCTGGCTCAACAGTTTCAAGGCATGTCAATGGTGTTCAAGCAAGCAGAGCTGACATGATAATTGCAGTGAGTGCTACTACTAATATTATCTTCTTTTTTTTTTTTCTAATAACAAATTACGTTTGTGTACTGCCCCTTTTTGATAACTGTTATCGTTTTGTTATGTTCTGCCTTATCATATGACAGGTTCTTATGAAGCAAGCTGGTCTTAGAATTCAGGAAAATGTAAGTCAGCAATGTTACTCCACATGTGAATCTTGTTCTTCTAGTAACATAGTGGCGCTGTTATAAATGATATGAAGCGTATTAAACTCCAATCTTCATTATCTATGTGAATGGTCACTTAGTGTCCTAGTGATCGCAGTCCTGTTAATAATAATAAAAGTTTGCTTCAGGGGATTTTTCTGAACGTCGCTAACGGAATGGCTCTTTCTGAGACTGCTGGTGACCTTGCAATAGCAGCAGCTATTTGTAGCAGGTGAGTGTTCTTAACTTCTTTGTGCTCTTAAAAAGTCTCATAGAATCTGCAAGATTTGCGTTATTTAGTTATTAGCTGGCAGCAAATGAAGCACTGCTCTTTTATTGCCTAAATCCAGTTTCTTGGAGTTTCCAATTCCTCACGGTGTAGCATTCATTGGCGAGATTGGTCTTGGGGGAGAGGTTCGCACGGTAAGCAATAAAAGAATCAGCTAATTGTTATCTAGCAGTTAGATGAAAATGACTGAAGGATAATGGTACAGGTACCAAGAATGGAGAAAAGGGTGAGTACAGTGGCAAAGCTTGGGTTTAACAAATGTGTAGTTCCTAAATCAGTGGAGGAATCACTTAAGGCGTTGAGTTTGAAAGAGATTGAGATAATCGGATGCAAGAATCTGAAAGAGTTAATCAATGCTGTGTTTAAGGGATAACGAGATTACGCCTTGTGTTTAGAGGAGACTGAGATTAACAAATGTGTATCTTTTTTTTTTTTTGGGTGGCAATTCAATTACGGTTTAGTTCGGTTTGATTCTTTTTCTGGTTTTAGTTTTAGCAGTTTTATGGAGACTAAAACCAGTTCAAACCATATGTAATTCGGTTCGATATGATGCAACTTATGCTATAAAATATGATTACACATGTTTCAACTAGTTGGAAAAACTTTAATTTGTTCTGTTACTCTACTAAATTTAGTTTAGTTTAGTTTTTATTGAATGAAGCCAATTGATTTACATTTTCAGTTTAATTCAATTTATACATTTCAGGTTTTTTTTTGGGGTGTATACACTCATTGAAGATAATGAAATTGTTTAGGTTTTACTGAAGAGCATAACCTATGGAATTGGTCTTATGGCAAAAACAAAAAAAGAAGAAGATAAAAACAAACATGGAAACAAAAGCGATTAGTCCATTAACCGAGCAATGAAGCTTTAAGGGTTAGATGAAGCAACACAACGATCTTGTTATTTCTTTAAATTGAAACCCCGAAGGAAGAGGATAATTGAAATGCATTTTGGTTTGTTTTTGGCCACCATACAATGAGGTCGATCATTGAATATGATCGACAAGTTTTATGATTCATTAGGATTATTGATATTTACATTTCAAATTTAAAAACAAAGAATGGAATGGGTTGATGAGTAAATGTGAGAGGGAAATGCAATGTATAAATCACATAATGGCGCCGTTTCAGACCAAACATCATAACGTTCTCACATGTCGCATGTGACATTGTCTTCTCCACATGCATTTCTTTCGCTCCCCGCCAAAACCCATTTTCATTTTCCTCCATTACGTTTTCAATAATTCCACATTTTGTTATAACAATGACAAAGAATTCAACGCATCTACAGTAGTATATTAGTGTAGTAAATCATTGGTACTAGGCTTTGGTCATTAAATAATTTGAGGGTTTAATGCATGTTACAAATACGTTACAATATTCACTTCCCAAATGATTGGATAATCCAATTTGGATTCCTATTTAGAGAACCAAATGTGCTGTTGTTTGAACAACGGTCGCAACTCCATAACATTGTCCATTATCATTGCTAACTAACTTGTTTTGTAGCTCTTACTTAAATATTTATTATACACAAAAATTTATCTATCAGTTAGCAACTACCCAAAAACTTAACCTAAAACACATAATTTTAGAGTTAAAATATATTATATTATACCAGGAGCTCCATAGTTTATAGACATAAACAAGAAGAAAAATATAAAGAATAAATCTTTTATCTTGACATTTTTTGTTTCTTGTTAATTTGGGTTGAAAAAACCAAGTCAAAAAGAAACATTCTCTGAGTTCTTTTATCGTAACAATTTGAGTATACTCATTTATTGATTTTAAAATAAGAAAGAGATGCATTGAATCTCATATAGAAACACAGTTTGGGGTCTATGTGTCGAAGAAAACAAATACTGTCTTGAGTAGCTACAAACTAGTAGTATTTGGAAGCTTATAAATAAATAATCTAATGTCCTAAATCCTGAACTTGAAACCGTGGGATTATTAAAATTTTAGGTCACCATGCATGGATCTTGCAAATATTTGGAAGTTTTATGTTAACTTTAACATACATCTGATTCTGATAATGTAATACTGTTTTTACATTTATTTCAGTGGATAGTAAACACAACGAATTTGGTTTGGTTAATTGGTTGTTTAGAACAAATATCCAAGCAAAATATAGTAGTACATAGTAAACACAACGAATTTGGAATAACAAACTTTTGAGCAAATGCATCATTTACACGTGTTAAAATACGGTTTGGTGGTTTAGAACATAGATCCAAGCAAAAATTATTAAAATGCCATTTCGAACTAGTCCAAATTATAGTTTATACTTTATTATTAAAAAAAAACTTGGCTCTATATATATGGAGATACGAAGTGGGACTCTTGTACTCCTACACTAAATTCTCTGAGCTCTTTCACCAAAAAGAGAATGGTGTGCAGAGCAGAAGAAGCAATGAAGCAGAGAGGGATCATAAAGAGATGTAAAGAAGATGATCGTCATCAGAAGAAGAAGATGCAATCAATCACAAATTGCAACAAAGAAAAAAGTTGCAGATTCAAGCGAAGCACTAGTAATCTCGATAACGATGGAGCTTCCTCAGCCATCTTCCTCCTAGCTTGCATCGCCTGCTCATCCTTCTCTTATCATCTCTAACTATCAACATATATATCTTAGTTGTAACAGTATGTCAGCATCCTCTGTTAATTACTCTTCAAACTACGTTTAAGTTAGTCATCTATATATTTGTTGATTTTATTGATACTTTTGTTCAATATGAGGTTTTAAATCTGCACATTTGCGCAGAGAACTTCTTAATACTTTGTTTTGTGTTATAGTTTTTCTATGTTTTAATCTATTTTTTGTTTTGTTTTGTGTTGTAGTCTTTTATTGTATTAACGGAAAACATATTGAGGATGCGAATAAAAGATTACTGCGTTTGATTTTCTTTTATAAATTACTTTTTTAGTTGTATATTGAACATATATATGATTAGTCTATGACTCAAGATTAATCTTTGACCCCAAAAAATGGGGAGACTCAATTTTTTTAATAGATTGGTATTTGTGAAAAGTATTAAAAGTGATAATTAATGAAATTCCTTAATTTATCCAAACCAAATCAAAATTTTATCAAATTTAGAAATCAATCAAATCATTTAAAATTTACATCAACATATGATAACCATTTTATGAAGTCAAAACTTATACAGTAAATTGTTTTTTCTTTCAAAACAATTATGGATTGCCGGTTAATCCGGGATTTGCCGGTTTGTTATTGGTTGAGAGCTAAACCCGAACCGGATTGCTAAGCTTGTCTGAAAACACTGGTTTAGAACTAAACTCCGAAGCTTGCTTGCATTGTCTTCTTACGCAGTCACGATCTCGATCAACTTCATCGCTTCTTCCGAAAGCTTTCACATTTGATATCAAAATCGAGAAACAAAAATTGAAAACAATCTGTTTCACCAAAAAAAGAACAAAATGCATGGGTTCGATTTCAAAGAGATCCAGGAGAAGATCTCCGATAGCTTTCGTCCATGGCAACGCTCTTTTCAATTCTGGGTTCGAGCTACTAATATCTACACAGGCTACAAGGTCTCTCTTTTACGGTATCTCTTTCATCTTTCTTCATTAGTCTATAGTATCGCTAAAAATTTTGAATTTTGGGCTTCTCTGTTTTGTTTGGATTCAGGTGTTTCAACTTCGAGTAAGTTTAGTAAAAGATGCAAAGAAGCAAGAGGAAATGTGGGAAAGACAACATGAACAAGCTGCTGATAAGATTTACTTCATGTGCTCTGATCTTGGTGGTTTCTTCCTTAAGGTACTTAAAGTGTTTGGCTTTATTGCATTAATGGTTGTTGTTGTGTTCTGTTGATGTTTGACTTTTTTTGTTTGAATGGTTAAATAGATTGCTCAACTTTTAGCAAAACCTGACATGGCACCAGCTGCGTGGGTGAAAAAGCTTGTCACTTTGTGTGATCAAGCTCCTGCGACGCCGTTTGATGCGATTCAACTTGTTCTAGAGAAGGAGTTAGGTAAAAGCATTGGTGAAATCTTTGAAACGTTTGATGAAAAGCCTCTTGGTTCTGCTTCTATTGCTCAGGTATTACAGATTTTGGTTGAAACCTTACAATTAAGCAAGCATGATTGAGTTTGAGTATTATGGAACATTAGGAAAAGAGGAACATAATCTGGTTATGATGGTTTCTTGAATTAGCTAGAACCTTGTCCTCTCTTCCCATAGAATTATTATCTCCTGACATGGAACTGTAGCAACATTGTCAAACTCTGGTTATGTTTATACTAAGAAATTATACATTTATTTGCTTTCTTAGGTTCATAGAGCAATAGTAAAGGGTAACAAGATGAATGTTGTTGTAAAGGTGAGCATTATCATGGGATTACTAAAAGCCTACCAGCTTTTAATAAGATTCTGATCTTTCGAAGGGAGTGCTCACCGCTAACTTCATACCACATGTTTAGGTTCAACATCCTGGCATTGAAAGATTGATGATGACAGACATAAGAAACTTGCAACTATTCGCCTTATACATGCAGAGAACAGATATCAAATTTGACCTGCATTCCATAACAAAGGAAATGGAGAAACAGGTACTTAATTGATCTTGTTCCTTTGTGAGACTTATTTTTCTCCAAGTCACTGAAAACTATGCGTTTTCTTTTTTCAAGATTGGTTATGAATTTGACTTCAAAAGGGAGGCCAATGCAATGGAAAGAATTCGATGTTTTCTTTATGAGAACAACAAAAAGTCTCCTGTTTTGGTACCAAGAGTTCTGCGAGATATGGTGACTAAGTAAGTGTTCTTACTTTTGCATATCATATACCTGATTGGTTAATGTGATAATGTTTAAGGCCTTCTCTAGATGGAGCCTCTGCTGTCATTTAATGGCATACTCACATCTTAAACTACAATTTTTTTTTATCATTTTTGCTTCGGGTGATACTTACCATATGAACAATCATGATTTCCTCAGGAGGGTTTTGGTGATGGAATACATTAATGGAATTCCAATCCTGAGCATTGGTGATGAGATGGCTAAAAGAGGGATAAATCCTCATGGTAAGATTGCAGAGGCAGCAAAGCAGTAAGCTCCTACATCATCTCAGAGAGTATGGTGCCTTAGTTCTTTGGCCTAAAGTCTTAGTAGCTATTATGTGCTAGAAATCCACATGTCCTTTTTTCTTTTGTTGTTGTTGTTGTTATATTGGCTTGCATTATGAAATATACTGACACCACACTGAATCTATATCTCCTCTTTCTTCAGCAATATACTTAACAGTTTATCCCGTGCGTATGGCCAAATGATACTGAAAAGTGGTTTCTTTCATGCGGATCCACATCCTGGAAATATCTTGATTTGCAAAGGTCAAGAGGCAAGTCATATTTTGCTTGTAGTCATTATTTGGTAGTTTTTTAATTCGCTTAGTGTTACCTTCTGGCAGAACTTGCCCGTCTATATAGTCTGAGTTGTAATCTTGTTTCCCGTCATTAGGTTGCATTGCTGGACTATGGTCAAGTGAAGGAACTACCCAACAAGTTGAGACTTGGTTATGCAAATTTGGTCATTGCCATGGCTGATAACAATGCTTCACGAGTATCACAGAGCTTTTGGTAACTCAAAACTCATTAAATCTCCATGCACTACTGAAGTAACTTTGTGATCTAAATTGTTCGTTTTTGTTCATATCATCTGTTTTGTGGCTCAAAAGCATTTTTGTCATTAGCAAATCTTTTTCTTTTGAGAAAGATATTCCAATAAGAACCAGTCCATAAAAGGTGAAACCATTTGTTACCACAAAAGTTATTTTGTGAGCGAGGATTTCATTTTGTTTAGGCTATGAAGATTAAGTACTTGATCATTATGTTCAAAAAACGGCTTTTCCACTTTTAAATTGAATAGTTTAGTATGTGAGAACTGTTTTGAGGCAAGTATGTGGTGGATTATTATGATTGAAAGTGATAAGAAAACGTTTTTTTTTGTCCAATATTGGAATATTCACTGTCAACAGTTTGGATTACTGCAGCACTAAATTCCTTAAGTTATTGTGGCTGTGAATGTTCAGGGAAATGGGTTTACATACAGTGGCCAAGTGTGAGAATGAGCAGCAAGAACTTCTGCGGTTAGCACAAACACTTTTTGATACAAAGATGCCTACTGGTCAGACAGTTTTACAACCTTTCTCAGATGACTCTTCGATTAAAAAGATAGCCGTTGAGGTAAGTAAAGCTCCATTGATGGTCACAAAGTAAAAAAAAGTTGTGTGTTCTACAGGTAATAATATATACCAAACTAACTTGAATGTGTTCTTTGTCGGTAGACATTTCCAGAGGAACTGTTCTCTGTACTTCGCACTGTGGTTCTGTTAAGAGGACTCAGTGTTGGGATGGGAGTTAATTATTCGTGTGCAGAACAATGGAGAGCAATGGCCGAAGAGGCTTTACTTGCATCTGGAAGAGTGACAAGAGGTAAGTGGTTATATCGTATAGTACTCACTACACTTTTTGCATAAAAAACAAGTGCTGATGGAGTTGGTAACATAACACCTGAGTTTTACAGATGGCAAAGAAAGATCTCGTAGACGGGCTTCTCTACGAAGGCTACGCACAGGAAGTTAGGAAAAAGATAGGAGTATTTCTCATCACTTAGACTCTCCCATGAGCAGGATCTGAGCTTTTTTCATTTATTGTTCTTTCTTTTGTGAGAATTTGAATGATAGGAGAAGTTGGATAACACTTGAATGTAATTGGCTGATATAAAATTATGATGGAAGATTTGTAAATCAAGATTTAATTCCCAAAAGATAGGATTATATGTTTTGGTACTCCTTCTCCACAATAGTTGGAGAGGACTATTATCTCCAACAGCTATAAGCCATCTTGGCTATTACGTCGGCACATATATATGCCATTACGATTCATGGAGTCATTCTCAAAGATGACTGCCTCAAAACCCAAGTTATCACTGCACATCATTGTCTAACACAAAAGGCTGGTGCTTCAGCTTCTTAAGGAGACTGAATCTTCATATAGATTTTGGTTCCACACCATTTTATGTCTTTTCTGTTGCCTCAAAAAAAAAAATTGAAGCGTTGACAAAAAAAAAAGTTAAACAGATTAAAACGATGTCGTTTAAAGGATTTCATTAACACAAAATCTGCGTTCAACGAGTTCGCTATTTTCCCGTAATTTTGGTCTGAGGTTTTGGTGACGATGGCGACGGCGGTAGTGATGAACGGCGAGCTGAAAAAGCAACCTCGGCCAGGTAAAGGCGGCTATCAGGGCCGTGGATTAACTGAAGAAGAAGCTCGAGTTCGCGCCATATCGGAGATTGTTAGCACCATGATTGAGCGTTCACACCGCAACGAGAATGTTGACCTAAACGCAATTAAAACCGCCGCTTGCCGGAAATACGGCCTAGCACGTGCGCCTAAGCTCGTGGAGATGATTGCTGCGCTTCCTGATTCAGAGAGAGAGACTCTTCTCCCGAAGCTCCGTGCCAAACCGGTTCGAACAGCTTCAGGGATCGCCGTTGTGGCGGTTATGTCGAAGCCTCATAGGTGCCCGCATATAGCTACGACGGGGAATATATGCGTTTATTGTCCCGGTGGACCTGACTCTGACTTTGAGTATAGTACTCAGTCTTACACTGGATATGAGCCTACCAGCATGCGAGCTATTCGAGCCAGGTGAAGAGTGTCTTCTGTGTTATGGAATTGAAACTTGTATTACAGCTTCTGGATTGATCTAGTAAAGGGTTTGGGGTTTAGGTAGTTTTGGGTGAAATTTGTGATTTCTGACCCAATCTACCACCGGAGTTTGAACTTAGTTTCAGTTGCTGACAATAGGTGGTAGATAGTTTTGGGGACTATGTTGTGTGGATAGCTTCATGAAAACTTCAATTGAGAACTTTGCTTAGGGTCATAGTTAGTTTGTTTGTGCTTTGATATTTAGGACTCAAAATGATTGCTAGAATTCAAACATTGTAGATTACAAGAAATGTTTATGAAATGAGAAAAAGATCTAGATTATAGATGAGAATGTAGACTTGCTTGATAACACAGCTGCTAAAAAATCCATAAGGAAAATGCTATAAGCTGGAAAGTTTGTTCTTCTTTATGAGTGAATTAAAAAGACATAGAATTCTTAGATTGAAATTATGGACTCAGTTTGCTGTTCATGTGATGAGAAGGATGCACGTTTCATGTTTAAATTGATTTTGCTAAAGCCCTGTTTATGGTCTTAGGTACAATCCATATGTTCAGGCAAGAAGCAGGATAGATCAGCTGAAGCGGTTGGGTCACAGTGTAGATAAGGTTAGAGTTTGATATTTCTAGTAACCTGTGAGTATTATTTTCGTTCTTTTTACCAGTCTCTTAGCCTAGAGGATTACTCCTGATTATATGAATGACAGGTTGAGTTCATTTTGATGGGAGGTACTTTCATGTCACTGCCTGCTGAGTATCGGGATTTCTTCATACGGAATCTTCATGATGCTTTATCAGGACACACTTCTGCCAACGTTGAAGAGGCAGTTGCTTACTCTGAACATAGTGCAACTAAATGCATTGGGATGACAATTGAAACGTGAGTTCGATGCAGTAATCATGTACAACATCTAAATTTGAAATCTGTCTTTTTTGCCTCAATGTTTTCTCTAAAAGCCTTCATAGTATCTATATATTGATTTCATTGTATTCTTTGTGGCACTTTGTGGAAATGGTCAAGCTGAGTGAAATTGTGAAAATATATATAAAAATCTAACACCAATTGTTTGTGTGAATCAGTCCTTGTTATTTTCATTGATCATTCATTATGGAGTCTAGTCTCTAATCTCTGAAGATTCAAATATCAGAATACATTCTCTAATCTGTTTTAAAAATTCACCAGGAGGCCAGATTACTGCCTTGGACCTCATTTACGACAAATGCTGATTTACGGTTGCACCCGGCTAGAGATAGGTGTCCAGAGCACATATGAAGATGTTGCCCGTGACACAAATAGAGGTCATACTGTTGCTGCTGTAGCTGACTGCTTCTGCTTGGCTAAAGATGCTGGTTTCAAGGTATTCCCTTATAGATTAGTCTTTATAAATATTTTTAGTTTTCTCATGTTAGTATCAAGTTTATCTTGGCAGCTTTCACCTCCTATGTTTCTGTTCATTAATATCCTTGAAACCAATGAACATTTCTTTATTTTAGAGACACTGCTAAATTTGTATCCTTACCTCCGTTTTTCATTTTGCCTATAGGTGGTTGCACATATGATGCCTGATCTTCCTAATGTTGGGGTTGAGAGAGACATGGAAAGTTTCAAGGAGTTTTTCGAGAGCCCATCTTTTAGAGCAGATGGGTTAAAAATATATCCCACCCTTGTGATCCGTGGAACTGGACTTTATGAACTATGGAAAACTGGGAGGTACGATACTCTTGTGTTTAAAGATGAATGCTTGCATGTCACAACGGAAAAGGTTAAATCATATTGAAAATTTCTGCAGGTACCGAAATTATCCACCTGAGCAGCTTGTGGATATAGTTGCAAGGATTCTCTCCATGGTACCTCCATGGACACGTGTATATAGAGTTCAGCGTGATATTCCTATGCCTCTGGTTACGTCAGGGGTAGAAAAAGGAAATCTTCGTGAACTGGCTCTAGCCAGAATGGATGACTTGGGCCTTAAATGCCGTGATGTCCGTACTCGTGAAGCTGGAATTCAGGTCGCGATGTCAATTGTTGTTTCTTCCTTTGTTTTGTTGTTGTAAATACTGAATTTCCTAACAAAAGCTAGCTTGTATGGTCTGAGTACAGGACATTCATCATAAAATTAAGCCAGAACAAGTAGAGCTTGTGCGTCGTGATTACACTGCCAATGAAGGTTGGGAGACGTTCCTTTCTTATGAAGATACACGCCAGGTACAAGCTTCATATCTCTAATCCTCGCCTCTCACAGCATAGTCCCTAAGACTTTATTGAATCAATTATTATTTGGTTTACTAAGATCACATACGTCTTGTCACTCATTAGATACATTATGTCATGTTTATCAAATATAGATGTTGGTATTCTATTTAAAAGGAAAACTGTCAAGTTTAGGTAAGACGCTGAGAGCGTTATCTTTTAACATATCAGCATCTGTTCTTGGTCTTTTCCGAATTTCTAAGCCTATTGGACTAACAGAGTAAGCATGTGCCTTTGTGTATCGTTGGATACAGTGAGTTTGTAATTTTGATCAAATCTCCAGTAAGATCTAGTGTCATATATCATGTGATCAGTTTTAAATCCATAATTTCATTTGCATGCACTAAGGCAAGAGTTTCATGAGAAACTTGAAAAGCTTATCTTCTCAACCCTTAAACCTGATTGGTTACTTTGGAATCTGTTAAGGCTCTGAAATTTTCTTAAACATTTATCTTTGTGGATGCAGGACATTCTTGTTGGATTGCTACGTTTGCGAAAATGCGGGAAGAATGTAACGTGTCCAGAACTCATGGGAAAGTGTTCTGTTGTCCGTGAGCTTCATGTATACGGAACAGCTGTACCAGTTCATGGTCGAGATGCTGATAAGTTGCAACATCAGGTACCACCCGAGATTCAACTTGAAATTGACACTTAAATTAAGGACTTGTGATTCTGATTATCTTATTATTTCCTGTATCGAATTTGCAGGGCTATGGTACACTTCTGATGGAAGAAGCAGAGAGGATTGCTAGAAGAGAACATCGATCTAACAAAATCGGTGTGATTTCTGGTGTAGGAACCAGACATTACTACAGAAAGTTGGGTTATGAATTGGAAGGTCCTTACATGGTGAAGCATCTTCTTTGAAATTATGTTTACTTAAAAACCAAATTCGTAAAATCTTTATGTTGAACTAGTGAGATTAATCCCTTGTGGTATCATTTTGCTCTTTAAATTTTCATAGTCAAAAAGTTGAGAAAACGGCTAATTCCTTCACGAACTATGGCGATTTTGTAAGATTAATCTGTAATGCGTACACATGTTGCTAAGTTTTACAGAATTTTGCATCCAAAAACGCCTGAACTAAAATCATCATTCATCACTTCCACTTGTAAGCAAAAGATGTTCACATCATCTAAAATAAACCTTCGAAAACTACAAATTAACCGAAGATTGACTTGGCTCTTCGTTGTAGTCTAGATCCATGAACTCAAATCCTTCATCTGATGTGTTCCGATTCTTCGGTCTTATATACTCCACCCCAACATTACCACACTTCCTCGTATTGTGTCCAATTACACCACATCTGCCACAACGAACAATCCTTCCCTCTCTCGTAACTTTGGTTACCTTCACTGGAGGAGACTCTTGCACTTCCTTTTTCCTTTTAGGATTCTTACTTCTCTCCTCATGAAACTCCACAGAAGAATCAGGGCTTGAGCTAACAAAGAAAATCCAAGACAAGATCGATATCAAAGTGTCAAAAGAAACGCTAGAAACGCAGCCATATTGTTAGAAATACTTACTCCATAAACTCCAAATGATGATAGTCTTGTACCCTTGATAACTGTTCATCATGTTCTTTTTGTATGATCTCCAACGCTACTTGCTTTGCCTTTCGACATTGATCACGCGATGCAATCAAATTCCAACGCTGCTGGATTTGTCCTTGAATAGCTTTTGGTTTGAACTTAGGATTACTCCTTATATCGTTTAGAAACAGCCTAGCAATAACAGCTTGAGTCAATAGCTTGGTATATCCATTCTTGACACAACGATGCTCGTCGTGATACACTTTTATCATCCACTTTCCAACCGGTTCTTCGAAAGAACAATAAATTCTCCACGGGCAATCTCCTTTCATCGCACATTTGAGCTCTGATTTATCTTTTCCCCATCTCGTAAACTTCACATTCCATCCTCCTTTCAACACGTAATCCACCATAGCTTCTTTAAACTCTTCCAAAGTGTCAAACACCTGTTTTATTTTTAGCTTGCCACTACGCCTTTCATAGTGTTCTGTTTTAATATCGGAACTAACAGGTGTTGTATCTCGGTAATCATCAGCATTCTTCTCTTCCTCACCAAATCCAGTGATATAACATTCAACTAGATTTTCTTCATCAAACTCATAATCATAATGAATAACTGTCTCATCTTCAACGTTATGAGAAGCATCTTCACTTGATTTATCATTCACACCATCATCAATATCAGAACTACAAAGTTAAACAAAAACAGAAACTCGTTTAGGCATTTAATCAAACACATGGCATGCATATAAAATTTAACCCTGAAAGACTAAATTGTTCCATACAATCTCCAGCCCTAAACGAAAAGTTCGACATAAACCCTACTCTAGATACTTGCATAACACAATTTCCTCTATTCGAGATCAACCCTAATAAATATTTTACCTCATTTTCTGCGAAATTGATATGTCGAGAGATTCACTTGTCCAATTCTCAAATCGTTTCTCTTCTTCCTTTTCTTCGTCAAGAAAATAAATAGATAAAAACGGCGTCGTTTTCTTGTTCTATACTATTATTTACATTTTACATCTACTTTGACTAAAATTTTTCATTTTAAGCGTATATTAAGTATTGGAGATAATTTTAGCTAAAATAATTTAGTTCATGCAGGAATCAACACAAGTTGTTCGTGTATGTATTTCATAACAAAACGCCATAGTTCATGTAGGAATTTGCATTCTTCCTCAAAATTTTCACTCTTTCTTTAAAGTGTTACAGCTTCATAACTAAAGCGATTCAAAACTGCAAAAGCTTTATCTCTTCTTCTTTGCAATACCTCCTTTTCTAGAGCTACTACTAGCTTCAGGTCCTTCTGCTTCTTCAGCCTTTTGCTCGGCCTCAAGTATTGCCAACTGCAGATTACATTCAACCATTATTATGTCCGGGCCAGTTTTAACACTATTAGAGTATCGAGAGAGAAGAGAAGGAGAGACTAAATTGTGGTACAAGCTTACCTCATCTAGAATGGGTTTGAGTTCAAGATACCGAGTTTCTGCAAGATCAAAACCATCCTTTCGCAGCTCCTACAATGCCAACATGTGAATCATATCATGCCAAGGACAGAACAAAGTTGCTACAAATATGAGTCATTATATGCTTGATTGAAACACACAGATTAAGCATACCTTGCCAGTATGTTGGGTATGCTCGTAGGCAGCCATTTGCCAGTACATATTTGTGCGCTTATAGAAATCCTTCAAAGTTTCTCCAGGCTTCAAAGACAACAACATGACCAAATTAGTTGAGCTTCAAACAGAATCTCCTTCTCAGACAACAGAATAAAAGGAAATGGCGAAGACAATCTTACCACTGGGGTTCTCTGTGAATCTGAAAGTCCTAGATTAGCTCTAATCTGTTCAATCCGAGCTCGTTTCTCTTTTCTTCGGAGAGATTTTCCTTGTCCTTTTATCATTGCAACAACAACTCCCACTTTCACTGATCCATCAACATCCATTGCCTAGATTTAACATAACCAAATTAAGTCAAATATAGCCATAGCTAGCTCCAGATTCAAAGAAGTTAAGAGAAAGGTAAGACCATATAGTACCTCTACTTCTTCATCGTCATCTTCATCATCAGACTCTTCACTGTTTCCTTCATCTTCACTATCATCTTCATCGTCGTCTTCGTCCCCTTCTTCGTCATCTGAGACTTCTACCCACTCAGTTTCAGTCGTCTGTTGTAAAGACATACCCAGAAACTTATTGTCTACACAATATTTTATCAACTGATATCAAAAGACAGAAAAATGGAGATTGGTGTCAAACAAACCGGAATGATACACTTCCACTCGTCAAGTTTGCTAAGATTAAGCGAATACAAATCATCAAGAGTAACTTCTTTATCTTTTATCTCCATCATGCCACCATATATGTATAAGGTATCCTTCCCAACGACCATACAGGAATTAATACGTCCACATGGTTTTACAACCTGCAAGGAAATAATTGCAACGATTAACAAGATAACACCAAAGCTAGTAAAGGAAATTACACAATGTTAATGAATTTTGCCAAAACAAACCTCCTCTGAGACCGAAACTTGTGGATCTAGTCTAGTTTTTGCTCCCTGTAGAGCCTTACTTTTATCAGACCTATTTCCATCAACAGTTAGATTTGTTGCCATACGTTCAGATATCCCATCCGAGGAGCCTACTCCATCAGTTTGCTCAATCATGGCCAATGATTCATCTTCTTCTGTTGAATCCATCTCATCATCATTATTAGATGCCACAGGTTTTGCCTCCAAAGTCTTCTTCGCCTGTAAACAACGAAGAGAAGTTTTCTACTCATTTGAAACGTCTTAAACCATAAGGCTCATCCTACGGGATAAAAGTTGAACAATGCATGCAAAAGAAAAACAGCCTTTTTTTCTGTTACAGGTAATTACAGTACGCAGCAAAAACTATAGTAGGTGTAGTCATACCTTATCTTTTGATGATTTTTCTTTTCGTAACTCTATTGGGTACCTGTACTCCACAGAAACTGAGAGTGAGTGATACAAAATGAAAAACTCACATTTTAAAAAACCAAGCATCTTAAGATAGCTATAATTTCTACAACCTCCAGGAATAAACAAAAAGTACGTTGGAGAAGAAACTTCATAGTGTCAATACTCATAATAACATTGGATTCTTACCAGCGACGATTATCTAACTGGAAGCCATAGAGTTCATTTAAGAATAAACTCATCATTACATCACCTGCCAAAAAATTACAGATGTCAATAATTCAGCTTACAGATTCTGATAAACAAAAATGATACTAGTATACCATTTCCTGACCTTCCATTTCCATGTCCACGACACCCCCAAACAGCAAAGCACGCTTTTTGTGGACACATACCGAAAATCCGGCACGGGAGCTAGGTGGCATCCCAATTTTCTTCACCTGAGTACAGAAAGTATTATTACATTACAAAGAAAGAAAATTGTTAAATCAACTGGGTTGTTAAGATTTCTAATTGATAAAAATGGCAAAACATATATGAACTAAGTGTGGGTATTACTCTCCCGGTGATACTAGTATTATCATGAAAACAGTACAAGAAGTATAATTAAAAGTGATGCCATCTAGAATTACATACTTTGTTCCATTCCCAAGTCCTGGGATCAAGAGACCACAAATCTGCATGAACAATTCCTTTCTCAGAGCTCTTCTCGGATGAGACTTCTTTTGAATAACCACCATATAAGAATATCTGCAGCATAAAAGGCTTTCCTATAAGTAAATGGTTATGCTTGGACTTAAAGAATATGATATAGACATGTGCATTGTAAACTAACCTCATCTTGATAAACAAAAAACTGGAAGCCACTTCTAGCTGTAGGCCACATGGCACCAGGCTTAGGTTTTATTTCTTGCCACTATCAAATAAACACCAAATATATTCACTAAAAGGTATAGAAAGTTCTGGAGAGCTAGGAATTGAAATGGGTGGAAACTTCAATGGAATGTAGGTTTACCTTGTATTGGTCCAGGTCAAACACATAGAGATCATTGTAATACCTGCAAACGAGTAGTGGATGGCAGAAATTAACTTATAAAAATGTTACATCAAATTAAAGCTTAGAGAAAATGTTTGTTCAATCACATTAATCTCCTAATTCAGTTGCAGCTACTAGAAAAGGTTTACATTTTCTAATCCCATTTATTAAACTTGATTACTTCACTATAAAAGAATATATCAGACATCGGAAATAATTAAACATCTAGGGAATGATAAAAGGGAGAAAAAACTACCAACGAAAAGGTAACATTAAGATCCTGATATACTTCTAACGAAATGAGTAAATTACTACCTTACTTCACGTAGAGTATCATAGAAGCCACCAAAAATTATGATCTTGTGCTTGTATAATACCTGAAAAAGTAGATTATAGCAGAGCAGGATGAGAACTTGATGAGTTGGTTACAAAAGGGAAGGCAGGAACAGATTGATAATGAAAGTAGTACAACTCCACTACGAAGACAGCTCAGTATAGCAGAATGCAGAATCATATATTCATCACAGAAGATAGATTGAAAATTAAGCAGCACATAAAGGAGAACCTTCCAGATTCACACCTTGATGTACGAAATACAAGAAAACATGTGAAGATATAATCTCTATCATCTTAAATATCTGCTATTAGTCTCTGTGCTTGGTCATTGATTAATAAACTGCCAAAGTCACCACTTGTGTATCAGCTAGAGGAAGAATAGTATATGGAAAGTCAGACTCTATCTACTTAATCCAGTAGCATGTTAGCGACATACATTTTTTAGTTCTAAGGCACATTGGTCAGGAACTCAGGGTACATCAAAGACTTACCATACGATGACCAGAACGTGGACTAGGACATCCCTTCAAATTCAACTGCTCCCATTGGTTAGTTTTCACGTCCAGCATCCAAAAGTCCTATAAATTAAACCAACCCCAAGATAAAAAAAAAAATGAGAAATAAAAAAACTAATGGACTGGACTGGCTAACACACAGAAATATACTACTCACCTTGTAGTGATGGAAACGCTCTTGATTCGGAGATGTAAATTCACCACCTAATCAACAAAAAAAAGAAACTTACAAATATGTCTCGAAAGGAATGAAAATGCAAGAAAATAACTAAAGATCTTTTCATCTACCAAATATGTAGAGATAATTCTTCCAAGCAACTGCTTGATGAGAGCTGCGAGGAGGTGGACTATTGGGGCTTGAAACTAACTTCCACTCCTGCTTCTCTACATCATATCGGTAGAGATCACCATATACATATGTCTGCATTTACATGGAAACCAATCATTATCATATGACTATATAATCAAACACTCCTTAACAAAGAAAATCAAAACTCTGAAGAAAAAAGATTGTGCAAAGCTAACCTTCTGGCCATTATAAAATTCACCGCCATAGAGTATCAACTCAGTCTCTTTCAAAGGATTTATAGTGAGCTGCATAAATGTCCATCAATCAGCCCAGATTTGGCAAAATTCAATAGCTTTAGATCAAGAAAGTTTCAACCTTTAAGAAAAAGAAAAAAGTAAGAGCCTAACCGAACAGTTTGACCTAGGAGATGGTGCTGCCACATTTTCCTCAACATGGACCTCTTTCTTCTTAGCCTCCTCCTTCTGAATATTCAACTGGTAAACAACATCAAATATTAGAGACCCCTAAATTCTGCCACCAGCTCTATCCAAATGATAGAAAAATATCAACTTTTTGTTGTTGTTGTTGTTACAATTATTATACTAAAAGAAGTTTCTTTTAATCACTATACTCCATAAAACTATGAACAGAGCAGAACCCAAAACACTGATTCCTAAGCTTAAACCAATACAGAATCTGAGGGAGAGAGTAATTACGAGAATGGCATCGATGTCATCTTCAGGAGAAAGCTTTTTGCCCTCTCGACGAGCTTTCTTCTCATCCGCTTTGGCGGTTTTTCTCTCAGTTTTCTCCTTTCCTTTACCAGGCTTCTTCGTCTTCTTCCCCATGTTTGATGTGTGTTTGGAGGCTGAGAGCGAAGATTAGCGTTTACAATGAAACTAGCCCTTGTTCTGTCTACAGTTCTCTACCGAAGGTAGAGGAAGAAGATGAATATACCAGGCCAGGCCCATTTCTTATATTATGGAGGGAAAATTGAAGGCCCATTTGTCTCTTCTTTTTCTTATTCTTAATCTCACAATGGAGATTTAAAAGTGAAGTGTTAGGAAAAAGTTTACAACGGTGCTTTTAACTCATGATAGTTTTGCGATATTTTGTAGTTATGTTAGGATTTCAACTTCAAATCAAAATTCATTATAGAGAAAGAAAAAGAGATTCGTACAAACTTATAGGCATTTATTCTCAATGCTAGAATTATGTATAAAACGGTCAAAATCAACCCAACAATTTGCATAATACTTTTCCTAACTCAAACTATGATAGCATGTATTTATGAACGTGAACAAGTAAAAGTTTTAAAGTAGCAACCTGAATCATATCATCGGTAGTCGATTTCTACATCGACCTTCATGGTGTTAGTAAACCAATTAAATTGTGATGAGTCAAACTATACTTTGTTCGTTATGGTGTCATTTGACTCAACATCGTTTGATAGTTACTAACAAAGGTCGATGTAGAATTCGGCTAACGCTTATATGGTTCAAGTTGGTTATTTGAAAATACCACAATTTGGGTTAAAAAAGTATTTAACAAATTATTTGGACTGATTTTGATCGTTTTCCTAAATTATGGCCAAATTGCACATTTTCACAATCGCCAAATTGGGAATTTTACAATTACATATTTTTTTTTCTTCTACATCCATAAGTTCAATTTTCAAGATCACACACACCACAAACAATATCAGATTGAGCCCACGCTCGGATCTGTGATAAATGATCTATCAAAACTCCGAGATTAATGGCTATAAAGTCATTATCTAGAGGGGAATTGCGAAAACTTGGGAGATCAACTTCTCAGATTTCAACGAATATAAGGGGTTGAAAAACGATAAATCTAGAGTGTTTTTGAAAAGTAATAGTTTGGATATGGATAGGATCAGATAAGAAGGAAGGAATCGAATAATTCTTCAAAAAGTTTTTTCAGATTCTCAAGGAAAAGAAGGGGAAGATGACTTAGGTGACTTTTCAAGGGTCATATAAAGCTTATCTAGTTAAAGCTTAACCGGACGAAAACCATTGTCAGAGACTTCAGAAGAATTTGACGAAACAGTCGAGAGATTTTTAAGAAAATGTGTTTTTGATGTGAAGAGGTGGTTCAGTTTCGTCTTCGATGTTGTTGAGATTATGAGCAACAAACTCTTTATGTTTTTTTTATTGGCTCTCTAATTATACGAAGTAAATATTCATTTCTTTTGAAATAAATGATTTGAGATAAGCGCATCCTCTAGGTTGTCCTTAATTAGACTTCATCTTCATTATTCTCAATGATGTAACTAAGTAATGGACAAAAATAAAAGCTTAGTTGAATTATAATAGTCATGTAATATCAAGAAGACTGCACTTCTAGTGCACTATCTTACGTTGTTATTTAAATTGGATTTGTTGTTTGTTTAAAAAAAAACTTCTAAAAATTCATCGTTTATATATGATTTAGACTATCTAAATAAACAAATATCTTTAACACCAAAATTAATTGAAAGAACCAAATATATTCGCATAGATTAGAACTTAAAACAAAAAAACTCAAAATGCTACAGTAGTCAAATACTCCATTTTGTACCATACCATACGCCTTGTATATTTCACAGAAAAATGATGTATGGCTCTTCTAATTTTTGTTCCTTTACATATACTTTCATATCATCAAAAAAGCTTGTAAATTATAGCAAAGTAATATATAAAATGAAACAAATCAATAAGAACTAAATCCTTCAATTTGTGCTAATTGGTGAATAGATGTGTTATTGCCAACTCTTAATAAAAATTTATACAAAATAAAAAATGTGTATATTTTAATATGCATTGGTTCACTTAATAAGATGGACGAATAAAAATGTGTGTATAAATATACATTTGTACATTTATGAATGTATATATTTCTATACATATATACACTTAATGAGCTATTTTTTATGATTCATTGTATTAAAAACTTGTAAATAACAAATAATTGTTTGTATAAACTAAATTTGGAATTAGTTTTTATATTACAAAACGTTGTTGATCTTTTTTTTTTTCATTTTTTGGTAAAAATTATAACTTGTTGATCTTCCTATTCGGGTATGATTTGTGGAGAAATTAATATATAGCGATATTGTCAACTAGGAAAACATTATTTTGACTAGATCTTGGTGAACTAAAGGAGATCGATTTGAACATTGAAGGTGAATGAAAGTTCATCCATTGAAAGCTGAAATTTGATTCTTTGAAACGACATGTTACGCAGGGAAGCATATCTTTGTCACATATACAAGAACGATCTTTCGATTAGAGTAAATACTGAGTTTTGTTTAAAAGCAGTGCATTTCTTTTATGTCTCCTTGGAATTTACAACCTCCCTTAGTTGTTCCTAATATAATATTATTGGACATTTTTATATAAGGAAATTTGGTCAATTTTACCATTTTCTACACAAAAAAGTCATTTTTACCATAACTCATAATTCTTTTTCATTTGTGAATGTGGTAATTGGTATTGTGATATAAAAAGATGGTTTTGCTTTCAGCTGTTGTAGCATGTTTGGTTTAGCTAAAATACAATATGTAGGGAGAAGACAAGTATTTGGGGACGAATTGAAAAATTGGTGAATGATATAAAATAAATTTTGTTCGGGGATGACAATCAAATGAAATATAAACATCGAAGAAGAAAAGACCGTAATTAGAATTTGGTAATGTTAGAAAATAATAAAATAAAAATTCAATCCGTATTGAAGCGGTAGATTAATGATATTATAAAATTTATTAATGTCGACTCAAAAATCCATTACACCATATAACTATATACCACAATATATTATGATCCATTTTATTTATTTTATTTTTGTTTGTTCAAATGTCCATAAAGTTTGTAAATAAATCTAATCGTAGAGACATACAGTATACTGAACTTTTTTACAAAAAACAAAAAAAACTCTTTTTATTCATCATCCCCAAATATAGTATCTTTTAAAATGTTACAACAAAGATAAATAAAAAGAGAAAACAAGTGAAAATAAAGCAGATGCAAGATTTCGAAACTCATGTGTGGCAATATTTCGTGACCAAATTTTTTATGTGAAGCAATATTTAGTGACCAAAGTTCTTCCATAAGACTGAACTTTGAAAGAACTGAATCTCATGCCTTTTACCAAAAAAAAAAACGGAATCTCATGCCTTAACAATTTTATGCTCAACAATCATCTAGTTTCACCCGAATTTTCATCTATTTTTGGTTTGCTGAACCTTTACTTTAAATCTCATCGTCAAAAGATTCAAGACAAAGCTTTTTCATCTATTTATGCGGGTCTACGAGTTCATAGTTCAAATAACGAAGCTTTTTTGAGGATAAATTAAATACAGTAGATTACTCCATATTAGTGACACATGGTTGTCCTTGGCCATAAACTTTGAATAATATATGATGTCCCTTTCAAAAATTTCTTATAACAAAAAAACAAAATCACAATTATATTATTCTTTGATATCCTTTCTGCACAAAGGTTATTTTATATGTTAATGTTTTTCTTTTCCAAATTACTTTTTCTTAAAAGGGTAACCCAGCTCTTCTTAGTCTAGGTCTTAGTGAAACTAAAATATACACTGCTCTTATTATAACATAATACACATACGCATGGCAATTGTTATATTATATATCTTCATTATTAAATATATATAGAATTATAGATTCATCTATACTTTGAATTACTTTCATGGAATAGTTTGACGTATACTCTTACAATGAGAAAGTTTATATTAATAGGAACGATATGCAATTTTCCAATATTAAATTTGTACAGAATATATGATTAGTATTATTTCCATTTGGCAAAAAAGAAGAAAATATAATTAGTAGTATTATTGTTACTTGATTCTTTTTTAATCGATGATATATGGTACTATTTTCGACAATGATTGTTACTTTCACTGAATCAACATTATACAACTATGCTAAAATCTTAAATATATGTATTTATTTGAGCTGTAGAAAACCATCAACATTTTTTTTCTTACCATAAACCTATTTTGTTTTTTTTTTGTTTTTTGTTTTTGTAAAATTAACAAGCCTCAGTGTTATTCGACAATTATAAGCAGAAGGCTATGGCACAAACTTCCTTACGCTTAACTGCATAAAATAAGAGCAGGCCTATGTGCCACTTTATCTTTTTGTTGAAAGAACATATATAGGGTTATAAGTTAATATAGAAGGACAAAAAAATCTAAGTATATTTCTCTTTTAATAAACTATAATTTACAGATTGTGAAATTCAACCGATGGAATCTCACGAGCTGCGAGGACGAAAAAAGTTTCTGGGACAAAAACCAAGTGCATGTGGAGTATTGTGGCTTAATGATTAATTTAGCTTTTTGTGCATGTATATAATAAGCTAAGATCAGTTCCGAGGAAATCAATATTGTATTAGACAAAGTTGTTTCAAATTCTGTATATCATATAGTAGGTTTTATCTATTAACAGCTACGCTTATTTCAACTATTCTATTAAATATCTATATAGGAAAACTAAAATTTATGAAAGAAAGTCTTACCAATTATATTACATCAATTAGACAATAATCGATTCACGTTGTCAACTAAGTGCTAATGATCCATTATGGTTTTAGCTCTTTTTGTATCACAACTTGCTATATATGAAACATCTCTACGAGGGTTTGTCCAGCTATCTAGTATCGTACAAGAAATAGCATAAAAAGTAGGGTTTGATTTTCAACGATGTGGTAAAAATTTCTTACATAAAGATTTATAAATATTATTGAGGAATCTAGCTAATTAGATAATTAAGAATGCTAGAAAGCAAATGTTATGATTAAATAAATACAAGTATATACTGTCTTTTTAACATGTCCTTTAAATAGACAACGGAAGATAAATCTTCATACTTGGTGATTTGCAGATGAAAAAAATTTAAGGGAATTACTCATTTATTTGAGATGTGAAACACAAAGAGAACTTGACTGAACCACACTAATAATATGATCTAGTGATAATCAAAAAAATAAATCATTTAAGCTTATATACGGGTATCAATGTTTTAGGAATTAACATTAAGAGTAGGAGACGAAAGATAAATATACTCTAATGTTACGTAATAATATTTCACTTCAGTGGAGGATCGAACATCATTTAGTAATTTTAGGACTAAAATATAGAATGGCTTCTAAGAATCATGTAAGCTCTTGCTGAACTAATAAAATCGCCATTTTTAACAACCAAATTAACTTCCGGACTCTTGCATAAACTAAGACAATCTGTGAATTGAATATGCAACATTAGGTCAACTCACAAGTAGATACTACATAGGATGTCCAACTAGGTGAGGTCAAGGAGAATAACACTAGTTGGATTTTCTAGTTTATGGCACTCCAATTCATCCGGAAAGAGGATGGTATATCACCCCGAAGATTCTTTACTAAAATATTTTATATCCAATGCATACTTTCTTTGATACCAGACAATTTTATGGAGTTAGAAAAAGCATTAATGCAGAGAAATTTGAAGACCAAAATCTTTTATGAAAGGAAAAAAAAAAGAGCTTTGACTTGAAACAGTTACAATAGATGGGTAAAGTTTAGTTACAAAAAGAAAAGAAAAGGGGAAGAGTTAGTTTTTTATCCTTACACCAGTGAAGTTATTAGCAAATAAATATAAATATATAGTCATTAAATTAAAATACTTTTTTCAAGCCAAGGTTATTTTATACCAACATTTAATACATAAAACTATTTACATGTCTTTTGGTGAAGACAAAATATCTATATATCAAAGATAGATGATTCTTACTTTATCTTAAAAGAAGATTATTCTCATATATATATATATATATATGTATATTATAGTTTGCAAAATATTTTGAAAATGCTATATGTGTTTGTTCCTTTTTTTTTATATTNTTTTTAATTCTGGTTTGCCAAGTTCACCGAAAAAAACAAAAAAAATATGGTTTGATTCGAAGCCAATGCCAAGCTTCTTAGACAATGACTTGTTTGGTCCTTTATCTATTGTAACCCGAAAAAGTAACAATTTTCAAATCATAAAATTTCGGTCAAAATAGGCTTAGATATTTTGATTTTCTTCCATAGATACAAGAGAGTATCACGTGGTTGTGAAGCTTTTTGTATTAAATTTGTCTTAGTCGAATAGAGAAATATATTTGTTTTCTTTGCAATTTGATCATATTTGAGTTTCTTTTTTGTCAACTTTGTATATTTTAGTTTGTGTTCACATAATTCTGTGTATTTATATCATTAAGTATATATGCATGACATCCTCCTCCTGCATTTGCTCCCTATATTCCTCATTATTATTAGTCATGGGAAGAGAGAAGACGTTATGCAAGTCGTGGAGCGACATGAAGAAACACTTAAACGACACCGTTTCCAAGAGCTTCATCGGCCGTTTCTTCAAGCTCGAAGCAAGAAAAACAACGTTCACAACTGAACTACGAGCTGCGACCGCCACATTCCTCACCATGGCTTATATCATTACCGTGAACGCCAATATCTTAGCCGACTCCGGTGCCACTTGCTCCATCAACGACTGTTCCACCGTGGCCAGTTCTTCACCACCCGGTCCAGAATGCGTCCTCGGGTCTAACCCTGGCTACGAACAATGTATTTCTAGGGTTAAAAAGGACCTCGTTGTGGCTACTTCTTTATCAGCCATGGTGGGTTCATTAGCAATGGGTTTGTTAGCTAATCTCCCTTTTGGACTTGCTCCGGGTATGGGAGCCAACGCTTACATCGCATACAACGTTGTCGGGTTTCGTGGATCCGGTTCTATCTCTTATCATACCGCTATGGCCATTGTGCTCCTTGAAGGATGTGCCTTTCTCGCTGTGTCGGCTTTAGGACTCCGCGGGAAACTTGCTCGTCTCATCCCTCAAACGGTGAGACTGGCCTGCGCGGTCGGTATAGGAATGTTCATTGCCTTTGTAGGTTTACAAATGAACCAGGGCATTGGCCTCGTGGGACCGGATAAGTCAACTCTAGTGACATTAACCGCCTGCGCAGAGACGGATCCTGTCACTGGAGCTTGCTTAGGAGGTAAAATGAAGAGTCCTACGTTTTGGTTAGCCGTTGTCGGGTTTCTTATAACGAGTTTCGGTCTAATGAAGAACGTCAAAGGTAGTATGATTTACGGAATCGTGTTCGTCACGGCTATTTCTTGGATTAGAGGCACTCAAGTCACAATCTTTCCACACACTCCTCTTGGAGACTCAAACTACAACTACTTCACAAAAATCGTTGACTTTCACAAGATCCAGTCAACTTTAGGAGCCATAAGCTTCACGGAGTTTAGAAAGAGCGAGGTTTGGGTCGCGTTCGCTACACTCTTCTACGTTGACCTTCTTGGTACGACCGGAGTACTCTACACAATGGCTGAGATCGGAGGATTCGTGGAAGATGGGAAGTTTGAAGGAGAGTACGCGGCGTACTTAGTAGACGCCGGCTCCTCCGTGGTGGGATCGGCGTTAGGTGTTACAACGACGGCGACTTTTGTGGAGTCTTCGGCGGGGTTGAAAGAAGGAGGGAAAACGGGGCTAACGGCCGTTATCGTAGGGTTGTATTTCTTGGCGTCAATGTTTTTTACGCCGTTAGTTACTAACGTGCCGAGGTGGGCGGTTGGACCGTCGTTGGTGATGGTTGGTGTGATGATGATGGGAGTTGTAAAAGATATTAGATGGGGAGAGACTAAAGAAGCCGTGACAGCATTTGTAACGATCTTGCTTATGCCGTTGACTTATTCCATTGCTAATGGGATTATTGCTGGTATTGGTATATATCTTGCATTAAGCATGTACGATGTCGTTTTGGGAGTTGCAAAATGGCTTAACGGGGTTAGAAAACGGGTTATGAGAGAGCATAATCAAGTTTCTTCCGTCGCTACCGTCGAGATCGTTTGATTATTAACGATAACCGATGTCACAAAACTGGTTTTAGTGGTGTGTGAGTGTGTACCGGAACTGGTGGAATTTTTCACATGGTCGGTCGTTGGATGACCATGCAAAGACCCGTCATGAATGCTCTCGGTGTTTTTTTTTCTCTTTCTTTTACTTTCTTGTTGTTTTGGTTTAGTTTGCGTAGGAGAGAGTAGTGAAGTAACATTGGATGCATCAGCTGCCATGAACGTGTGTTTGATAATTTCTTGGCTGCTTGTGCATGCATTGTTTCTACTTTGTAGGGTTCTATTGTTTCAACTAAATGCTTCTTTTGTTTGTAGCATATATGTCAATCAAAGACTTCTGAGTCCTTCAGAAATTGCAAATTGGTGTTAAGAATATTTAAATTAACATGATTCAAGTTTGTAAATCTACTTTTTGGTCTTTCATTTCCACTTTGTTTCTCTTCTTTTGTTTTAAATCATTAGTTATACAATTTTATGTCAATATTAGTTCCAAGAAAATCATATTTCGTTTACCCTATTGGTACACTTGAGATGTATACTATAAGAAAATATGGTCAAATTCTACCAAATTTTTAGGATTGATTTCCTATACGATTCCTACGAGTTTCGTTTTTACGAAATATTAATTCCTACAAAAATCCCACAAAATATATCCTCTTATTTTCAAATCTAAAATTTTATCTAATTTGTTTTACCAAATTTTTATTTACTTGAGAAATATACGTTACACATGTTTCATACATTTTAATTGATAGTCAATTTGCATGTATTTTCAAATCTAAATTTGTATCTAATTTGTTTGCCAAAATATTTATCTATTTACTGTCACATAATTGATACATCTATTTTTCCTACGAATTATTTGATTGGTTTTTCTTCATTTAAGGTACAAAAAAAATCAAATGATCATAATGAAAACCATTTCTTAGATGGGAAATGGAATGGTTTAAATATATAACTATACCTTTATGAAATTTTTATAAACATTCATTACTACAAGTTTAAATGCAAGGAAAACGTATATTCAAATAAATACGTTTAAACAGTTCAGTCCTCTCATCAAAGCACAATTAATATAATAAATTTAAAGTAAAATCATGTATTAAGACTACTTAAAATTATGTAACGTTTTCTTTCACTAATTGAATAAGTCAACTCCACTAAAATCCTAATAACTTATGAATTAATAACGTTTGAAGTACGAAATAATATCATGCCCCACTAAACTTAGTAACCTAAACTCATTTGTTATAAATAGTAACTTTTCCTTTCGTTATATTACACATATGACATATCTACCCCAAATTGTTTTTTCTATACGCATATACTATGACTTTTTATAATTATTAATAAACCAGTAAATATTTTCATCTATATAGGTGAAATATTATACGTGGCATCTATTTTTAGATGATTTATCTTGCCGAAACCATATACATGAACATGAAATCAATCTTTTTTTTTTTCTACTTTTTTTTTCTATTTTTCAACTCACCAATGAGATCACTTATACAAAAAAGAATTTTTTTAAAATGAACGTCAATGTCACGATCAGCTATAGAGTATGAAAAAAAATTCTTTCGTCGTCAGAATTCTCTATGTATGTGATCCTTCTTTGTTTACACAGCTTTTTCTTTTTCTGTTTAGAATAAGTTGTTTCAGAACTTGATCTTTTAATCACTAATTACAGCACCAACATTTAATCACTAATTACAGCACCAACGAAGAGGTCGATGAGCTGTCTTTTATCAACGACGGGTTTACCAAAGAGAGAGAGAGAAATACTAGATCACTTGATTTCTTGTGTGACACTCTACATGTATTGAATTGTTTCCAATTTACTTAACTTAAGAAAATGAGTAATTTGATGGAAATTTAATTGTTTTGCAGGGTGTGTCAACTAGTACAAATCTATGCAACCTCGCTCTGGTGCAATCATCCACTCTTGAAACACATACCAAGGAGTCTGACATGTGTGCAAGTCAACGGGTCACCAAAGACAATGTCATCCACATAAATCTGTATGATGATCATCCCTTGACAGAAGGTGAAGATTTGTACAATAATCAATTTGATGAGTTGGGCGATTTACGGATGAAGACCTATCAAATGTCATGGCAACCCCTAATCCCAATTTGATGGACATGACATTTCTCGAAAACTTGCCTCCTCATGTCTTTACTACATTACCAATGGTTGCTGATGAAACTAAGTTGTTGCATGAACTAGATTTTTTAATCACTCATTGCTGATGTTTTCATTTAGATCATCATTCGATGGTTTGAACATGTCTCAAGATGGTAAACCCATCATTGATAGAAGACAGCCCATCAAACTCCTCGTTGGGGCCACAATTAGTTATTGAAAGATCAAGTTCGTGCAACAACTTAGTTTCATCGACATCAAGCCATGTCCATGTTTGCCATTACATTTGTTAGATCTTCATCCGTAAACCGCCCTAACTCATCAAATGGATCATTGTATATAGGTAACTCAAAACATTGTGGAAGTAGAAGAAATTGGAGTCTTAGTTCGATTTTCATTAACAATGGGTAACTCATCATTGTCTTCTCTGAAAAAAAAGAAGGGTAACTCATCGCTGTCTTCTCTGAAAGCCTATGTTCATAGCTATGAAGTAGATGATCAGTGCTGCAACAAAAAAAAAGGGTAGTAATTTAGGTACGGTTAAAGTCAAATAAATCTGTACAAAAACTAGAGTACACGTAAATGCATTTTGAAACTTACATCCGATAGCTTTTGGTCGAACACTTGATGATGCACCGGTTGGTGATATAACTACATAAACCAAAAAAATCATCAACTTTTAATTGAAATTATGAACAATTTCGAGTGAATCAATTGGTCAGAAAAATTGTTCTAAACACTAAACCGTTTGGTCCATTGGACCAACCAGCACATCTTACATGATCAATTAAGGTCTTGAACCACTTGACCTATTTGTATGACCAATTTACACAAAATTGTGGTGACTCGCTTCAATTTCGGACCACTCGGTGCTAGAGCCGGTCCAACGTTATTTGTTGAATATTATAAACTCATATACGAAATACCAAAAAACCTTAATTTAATAACATTTTAGGTCAAAAACGAAAAAAAAACGAAAAAAAAGAAGGTGAAATAACATATATGCATGTGCATTTTACTATGTTTACTCTTAAACTGCGATGATTATATGATCAATCTAGTCTTGGTTCGACTTTTTCGGGAATATTTTTACGAATAAAGTAACAAAACAAAAACACTTATATAATGCATAAGTTATATGGTTAAGGTTTAGGTTCATATTTGATTTATATAATTGATAAAACACAAATCAACTTTTAACTAAAAAAATCTGATAATTCAAAACTGACCTGAATCACAGTTTGTAGTGGAATTATGGTTGTCACACATGCAAACATGTCTAAGCCCTCCACCATCAGCAGGTTCATAGCCACAAGTCCCAGAAGTTGCAACACACGCACGACAAAACGCATCACTTCCTTGGAGTTCATACTTAACACGTATCCCATAAGCCCAATCAGAGGGTCCTCTAAGTTTCAAGGGTGCTAGATTATACGCACTACTGTATCCTTCACACTCCAACTTACTTAGATTAATCGCTTTTACGGATTCGAACCCGACCCCACAACACATGGGTGGACCTGACCCGGAATGTATACCCGGTTGTCTGTATCCGACCATGTCCCAAGCTGGACATGACATGTATTCTTCGCAGCTCATTCCAGAGATGTTGCGGCACGGCACTTTCTTTTCCGGGAAGCCTATTAACCAAATGTAACCGGATTATTAACCGAATTTAACCGGAACAGAAATCCAAATGTGTTTAAAAACGGCTTGGTTTTAGTTTCTTAACAACCTAATGACCAAAATGAATTTTGCTATTATTAAAACTACAAAAAAAAAACAGATTTTTTGAAAAAGAAAAAGTAAATTTTAATTATCTGTGAATCATAATATATGTAATCATAAATTCATAATAATTCATGTACTAATAATTTACTAATATCTGAAATTATTCAAAACAAAAGCGAATCAAACCAAAATTTCATCAAATCAAACAGATTAGATTTTTTTTTTTACTTCTAGTTTTCTATGAACCAAACCCAAAAAAAAAAAAAA
>Ga0041059_1000273_pt1 | contig 35885 bp, 42 predicted proteins | sample AraColnosormetaG_FD_56232 | JGI IMG/M metagenome (GOLD analysis project Ga0041059, IMG submission 56232) | Arabidopsis roots microbial communities from North Carolina, USA - Col MF nosort | ecosystem: Host-associated > Plants > Roots > Unclassified | place: USA: North Carolina | collected...
TTTTGATCAAAGTTTTCTATGAACTTAAAACTCTCATTTCAGCATACAACAAAATGAACAATTTAAGAAATAAAATCAAAGTATGTTTGTATACCAAATTTGGCATGCAAAAGGTGAAAATCTAAAACAGTCTAGTCAAGAAAACAGGTTGGTAGCTTCATCATTCAGAAAATGTACACAGAAGCAATGGAAGTCAGAAAAGATGTCAAGAGTATGGAGACAAAGTTCACACCATTGTTGTCAAGAATGTCCACACCTGAAATCTTCTTTACGGTTGGACCCGGTTTCCCTACAACCTGCACCATGCATAAATTCAGTCAACTACTCTTTTCCCTCGATCCTACATATGTATTTACATGTATGTTCTTTTAGACTTTACCTTGTTCCGGACAGAGCAGAAACCACTGAATTGAATGGTTGCTCCTAGTATAGAATCAATAAGACTCCCACATAGTCCAGCTAGTGCAGAGAGTGGTATGACTAAGAGTTGCTTTAGAGCTACATCACTTGCACAACTCGCGGTAAAGAGTCCGAAGATAAGGAATGTTAATCCAACAGTGGTGCCTGCTGCCAAGGCAGCTAAGAGTCCTGCCTTTGTAACTCCACCATTTGTGCCCTTCTTCACCGGCTGTGAGTGAGACCAAACGTTAAGCGAAACAGACAAAGTTCATTAGCGACTTGCAAAAAAAGGAACAGGACAAACCTTAAACGTTGTGATTAGTCGAGGCTGGGCATCACTAAGAACCCCAAGCTCTGAGGACCAAGTGTCTCCATTACAGCAGGCGTAATGACCAATGATCCCACCAATAAGAGCTGTTACAATTTCTGACTGCTTCGAGTCCAAACACTTGTCCTTCCAACCCGTTAAAGTACAAGCAATTACAACTAGAACTGAAGCAATTCCACTATTGCATAGCACTTGTACCCTGAAACAAGATATTTGAGGAATCTTCTGTCAAAACAACCTTTTGTTGGTCATAAATAACAACTTCTGAAAGTGAAATCATTTGCTAATATGTCAATGGAAAATTAATTTCATGTTACCGACCAACACGATGTTGAAAGTAAGACTAAATGCTATTCACTATAGACTCTCAAAGATCTAGAGTTCATTCCCCCTCCTTGATCAAAGACTCTCAAAGACAATTCACAATTTCAAAAATCGGAGCCTACAAAAAAACGAAGAAAGAAAGAAAGGAAATGTACCAGTTCCTTTGTCCACCTTCTTTGAACTCAACATCAACGCGTCTTTTTTTATCTTCGCCAACTTTGGTAAGTTTCGAGGAAGTAAGAAAGAATACAAGCAGCAGAGCTCCGTACCTTTCAGATTCAGCAGATTAATCCGATCAAACCCGTCGGGAAACGATTGAAAACAATTTCTCAACGAAAAAGATAACAGATAAAATCTCAAAAACAGGAGAAGAAACCTGAAACCGGCGGTGAAGTGAATGGTCATAACGAGGAATCCAGCAATTCCACCGGAGAGATCGAGCGACTTCCGCTTGTACGATCGGAAAGCGATGAGAGAAGAAATGATTACGGCGAAGATAAGTCTGAATTGCGGCGACGTTTCCATTTCTTCCAGTGGCGGAGAATCTGTTGACGACGAAGATTCAGTTCAGCGTCGGGGAGAGGGTAGTTGACCCCAACGTCTTCACTGATTTGATGTATTTCAAGTGTTGGTTACATGTTAGTTACGCAGGCTCGGACCTGGTCTCAAAACATGGGCCTCAAATGGGCTGACCCAATAGATTTGCTAAAACAAATATTAATCTAATCTAGACCATGTAGTCGTGGGCCATTTATTAGATTTGCGGAATGGGACAGACGAGATAACGCGGGAGAGAATCCAATCACCGATTGAGCTATGGGCCCCAGTATCGATTTCTACTATGACGTGGCACCACTTAAATCACAATATCCGTATTCCCTCTCTCTCTCCCTTTCTATCTGAGCTTCTCTCTCTTACTCTCTCCAGAGCAACAATGGCTGCGACTGCTTCTTCTCTTACAATCGCGTCGTCATTCTCCGAACCACGGACTCAGATCCATTCCTCGAGACGTTTGAATCTCCCTCTTCAATATTCAATCCCGTACAAGGTGTTACGGAGTAGGAGTAGAAGATTAGGACTCGTCGTCAGTTCTGTTTCAGCTCCCAACGTTGAGCTCCGTACTGGACCTGATGATCTCATTTCTACCCTCCTCTCTAAGGTTGTGTAACGATTTCTGATTTGTATACACCGATCTTGAGGATCTGACTTAGTTTGGCGCATTTATTTGAAAGTTTGTGAATTGTGAATAGGTTGCGAATAGTGATGGAGGTGTGACGCTAAGCCCTGAGCAGCACAAGGAGGTGGCACAAGTGGCCGGAGAGCTTCAAAAGTACTGTGTCAAGGAGCCTGTCAAAAATCCTCTCATTTTTGGAGGTAAAAGTGTAAGAACCTAGCTGCCATTGCTTCTTCCTTGGATCAATATGTGAACTTGTGGGATTTGGTGCAGATTGGGAAGTGGTGTACTGTTCTAGACCAACCTCTCCTGGTGGAGGCTACAGAAGCGTGATAGGCCGTCTCTTCTTCAAAACGAAAGAGATGATACAAGCCATCGATGCTCCTGATATCGTTAGGAACAAAGTTTCCATTAATGCTTTTGGTTTTCTAGACGGAGACGTCTCCTTGACAGGTGACTATTGCAAAATTCACATATGCATTCAGTCTCATCTTCTCCCGTGTTTAATCTTCTCACCTTTGTGTGATCTTATCTGTAGGGAAGCTGAAAGCGTTGGACAGTGAGTGGGTGCAGGTGATATTTGAGCCTCCGGAAATCAAGGTTGGATCTTTGGAGTTCAAATACGGGTTCGAAAGCGAAGTGAAGCTTCGGATCACATACGTTGATGAGAAACTTAGGTTGGGATTGGGATCTAAAGGATCATTGTTCGTCTTTAGAAGGCGTCAATAATATATACGTTTCTCCCTCGTGCATCAACCAATGCAAATCACTACAGAAAAAAAGGAAACAACATATGGGGTCCTGCGAGAGTATGATGGTCAATATCCACAATGCTGTGTACACAAATGGTGTTTTAGATATAACTTTGTTGTAATGTAAACTTCATTTTAAGAGTGTCTCACTTCAGATGAGTTGTTGAGGAAGCTACTGGTGAACTTCAACATCTTTTCGCAAAGAATTACTATAGCAACAAAGAAAGATAAATGACTTAGCAGCCTTTATGTTCAAATTCAAAACCTCTCACGAAAATCTGAAATTCTGAATCACCCTAAAACAAACATGTACAGATTCAGCGCTGCCACACCTGTGAGAACCAAAGCATACATGAGTAATAATGCTCTAAAATATGTAATAAGATACATGTTTACTCTAAAACATACATAAAGATATACAGATGTAAATGATGAAGTTTTGTTTAATTACCACAAGCCTGGATGATTTCATTACAATCTACACACGTCCTCTTCCCCGTCTATGTCCTCGCCCTCTACCCCTTCCTCTTCCTCCTCCTCTTCCCCTTCCATGGCCGAAGTTATCTTCTGTTCTTCCGTAATCAAACATATTCATTCTGATATCCGCTGCCCCGGCTCCAGGCATCTCCTGCCCCTATACAGAAAATTACAATAACAAAGCTCTTATTGTAACCATTTCTGTATGGATGATCCCAAAACACAAGTAATAAGCCATTGAAAGACAGATAAAAAGTGTGCTAATCAAAATAATGAGCATATGGAAGACGGGTCATAGGGATAATAAAGGTTGTTGTGACTCACATAAGAGTCTTCCAGATCAAACTGATTCTGAAGCTGCCATGCAAGATCTTCATCGCGGGTAGTGTCGCTTGGATGGTTAGCTGTTGGAAGAGCCCCCCCACCAGTATTCCTCTTTTCCCACTCATCTAGTGTAAATACTGCAGAGTCTTCTTCTTCTCTCCCCCTCCCTCTACCTCTACCTCTACCCCTACCTCTTCTTCCTTGGTATTGCCTATCATTTGAACTAGAATGTTTCATCTTCTCAAGAAGTATCTGCGCAGCCGCTTGGTTCTGTAAAGGAACAGCTTCCACCACTGCAACATGGGAGATGTTATTTGGCGTATAGGGATGAACGATAGATATCTGATATCTCATCTAAGGTTTCAACGCAATTGCCAGATGAAAATGCCAAACTAATTTAACGCTCCTTAATGTTCTTTGCTGTACAATGAGCTTTTGAGACGATGAGGGAAAAAGATGATGGCAAACCTTGTTTAGGTCGTGTATCGGAACTGCTTCGCTTTTCCTGATTTTCAACTTCGACAGATATTTTCGGATCAGAATCTGCAGGATTCCTCTGTATATTCTTATTTGTGCCTCTTTTGTTCCCATCAACTTCACTACTTTCACCTTTTTCTCCACCGGCATGTTTTACAGAGCTTTCTGCAGCAATAGGTACATTGTTTCTAGAAGTCGTCTTGTTGTAATCTGTCAACCAACAAACATATGCTGACAAGTTAAATTTTTGATGCATTGGCCAAACTTCCATCACAATACTTTATGTAAGCCCACACAAAGGAAGAACAATTCAATAGATCATAAATTTTACCACAATGAAAATGCATTCACTCAAGTTTAAGTATTGAAACAATGGAGACCCAACAGCGCCAATGTTGGACACAAAGCCAAGGGAAAACATAGATCAGACCTCTACATGAGTCGTCATAGGTTACATAAACGGATATATTGGGATTTTGGAGCTCGGGTCAAATTACTAATATGTTTATGCTAAAGTGCATTTGGATGGAATAAGTCCTTGCTGCAGTCAATGCATATTTATGTACACTATCAACATGAAATAGAAAATGGTAGATATTTTATTTGGTAGCAAAGATTGGCCAACCGTTTCAAAGTGAACTAAATATGCAACAAATTACTAGAAGAAAACTGAATGAAAATGATGAGAATAAGAAAATCCTGCTTACCGCGGTGATGGGAACCTGTTCGAATCTTCAACTCCTCAAATGGAGGAGGGCCATCACCAGCTTTGCTTTCCTGAGATCGAGCCAAACTAGCGTATTTTTTCTTCATCTGCCATTCTTCAGTGAGTGATTGCACATAACCGCCCAAGACAGTCACCTCTTTTGGAGTCAAACATACTAGACCATCACGTATCACAGCCTTATTTTCTAGACGTACCTGCCAACGAGACAGTACAAAATATCAACAATACAAAATGATTTATGATTTGCATATGACACCCTCTGATGCATGACAAACACATATGTGCACTAGCTTTCTATTGATTTAGATCTTAATCCAAACTATTATATTTGCATGAGACTTTCAGAAACATAGTAAAGGAGAATTTGAATTAGATTGATATGGAAATGGAACTACCTTAGTACCAGGAGTGACATCATTGTTAATCGTTGGTATATGAGAGTACTCAAGCGCGGATATTTCGGTCTTCCCGTCAGTCAGAGCGAATTTTAGCACTCGTTTACCAGTGGAACTTCCCACAAATTCCTCTGCGCTACTTCTTGTAACATCCCTAACATAACTTATCTATGCTCACAAAAGAAAACAAATTAACACTCAACAGCTTGAATCAACTGCAACAATTGAGCATTCTGAAACTAGTTTAAATCTAAGTATATCAGTGAGAGTGACTCATTGAATTAGCGAAGACCTAATGCCAATTGTTACTGACTTTAGCTGATTGAAGCAATGTACCTGGAGAACTTTGGGGCCTTGAAGATGAGAACACCTGCGTAACTCGGTCGGGTCCGGGAGGGATTTACCTCCGATTAACTTAATATCCATGTTAAGCAGCTCCGCCTCCACTGACTCCACGATGGCGCCTGTTTTATTGCCGCCGCCGATCAAGGAAGAGATTTCAGTGACCAGGGATTTCAAGTATTCGACGTCTCTGAAGCACCAGCCCCGACTAGTTAGGGCATTTATCACGACGGTGTGGGTGTGGTCGCCGGCGGAGGAGCTTGATGTTCCCACCATTGCGTTGATGCTCTTGTCGCGCTAAACCAATTGGGGAAGACGAGATTTTAATTTGGAGAATTGATTTTGTTATGGTCAATATCGAGTTAAACTAATTACTATTCACTAATGATACTTTTTGCATAAAATCGTTTTGATCAATAAAGAAGAACATTTTTAACAGAAAAACTAGAAAAGTAATTCGAAAAAGTCCTATAAAAAAGGTATTTTCCGGTTTCGTTTTAGTGGGCCTAATGGCCCATATGTAACACGAAGATTTCTGACAGTACGACTTCTAAAGTACTTTGCTTTCCTTGTTGAATTCCGACCAAAGTCGATAAAGAGTTATGACGATGGACGATGGTAACTCCGTCTACGTCGGCGGCCTCCCTTACGACATCACCGAGGAGGCTGTCCGTCGCGTCTTCTCCATTTACGGCTCCGTCCTCACCGTTAAGGTTAATTTTCTCTTTTCAATATCCTGATTTAAGTTTCTTAATTAGGATGATTCAAATTCGTTTCGTGATTTTGAAGTTCCAATCTTATTGTATGATCTTATAGATGATAAGCTTTAGTAGATATCTATGTAGAAAGACTGACCAAGTGATTTAGATAACATCCAATTGCTAGTTGATATATCTTACATGTGAGCTGGTCAGAGTGTATATTGACATATATGTGTACTATTTGAGAATTCAGATTGTCAATGACCGGAGTGTAAGAGGGAAATGCTATGGCTTTGTTACATTTTCGAACCGTCGATCGGCTGATGATGCTATCGAAGATATGGATGGAAAAGTATGGTTCTACTGCTAAAGTTTTGTTCTTTTGTTTATATTATCATGTACGTGGTGTGTTTATATTGTTGACGGTATTGAGCTCGTAATCAGAGTATTGGTGGGCGTGCAGTGCGTGTGAATGATGTGACAACAAGAGGTGGAAGAATGAATCCAGGTCCGGGGCGGTTACAACCACACGGTGGTTGGGATAGAAGTCCTGATAGGAGAAGTGATGGTAATTATGAGAGGGATCGGTATAGTGATAGGTCTCGAGAACGGGATAGGTCTCAGGATAGGAGAAAAGATCATCGCTACATAGAGAAGGAAAGAGCTTATGAGCATTCACATGATTTTGAGAGGAGGAATGATCATGATATGGTAGATAGAAATGGTTATAAGGAAAGAGTTTTCGATGGTGATGAAGGAGATTGGCGTGGGGATAGGTCTTATGTGGATAATGGTAGGGGAATAAATGGGACCAGTGCTCACGAAGGAAGGAGCCAAGAAACAAAGAGAGAAGATAGGTAAACTTTTGTTGAAAACAATGCAGTTGTAGACTTCACATTGGATTTCAAACTTTTAGTGTTCCTCCTGTTTCTTTGAATTGTGACATTCGTTGTTCTTGTAAAATTGGTCTGCTAGTTTGAATGAGTCAAAGACTGGGATGCTAGTCTTAGTCACGCCGCTAAACCAAATCATCCACACCTGTTGTGGTTAAGTTTGATAAATTATCATCGATTTTAGTGTAATGGATTTGAGGAAGTTTCTTGCTCTTGTTGGCTTTGTGCATGTTACCGTTTGAGGAATGTTTTGGCTTGCTTTGGTTTTGTTAACATGTCTAAATCTTTGTGTGTTCTTGTTGGATTGACAGTACCATTCTTGATGGTGGACGTGGCAGAGATCACTTCTCTAATTCAAGTGGAGATCATCAGGTAAAGATGATTTTCTTAGCCATGCAGTGTTTGCATAAATTCATTTTATAACTTGCAACTTCTATTACAGGTGAAAGAAGATCTGGAAGCGCTGATTAAGATGCGTGAGGCGCTTCGAGATGAGGTATGAGGTAGTTTATCTGTGCATATAGGCTGTTGGTAGATTTATTTTACATAATCACGAGTGATCCAATGAATTTATGGGCTACTTTCATTTTTAAGGTGATGGTGATGGAAGAGAGACTGGAAGTAAAAGAAGTAGTGTGCTCAGAGCTACAGAAGAAATCTAAGGTATGTGTCTTCTATATCTTACAACCCCAAAATGTTTGACTACAGATTTGTTCTCATTTGAAATGGTTAAGACAGAGATTAGAAGATTTGTTGATCAATGAAAAGAAACTGGTTTCACAACGCCGAAAAGAATTGGCAAAGGTAAGCATAGGTTCGATTCCTGTTCTAAAAGTCGGTTTTGTTAGGTAATGTTTGTTGACATTTGGTCTATGTTTGTGGTAGCTACATAAATCATATTCAAGGGTTAGAGAGTGCACGGACAACCTGAAAGACTGTGAACAAGAACTCCAGGTTAGTTTCTAAATTTTCTTATTCTAGTGATTGTCATTGCATAAAGATTAGGCCTAATCGAAACAAGTGTCTATTCTTTTCTCGCAGTTGCTTGTTAATTCAGCAGCTAGAGAAGGCGTGGCAGGTGCTGATGAAGGATTGGGACACGGGTATCCGTAACACGGTCACCCGCATGTATGATCTGTTTTGTCTAAAGTGTAGCTTTGATATGTCTTCTCTTTGTGACTTTCCGAGTTTTTTTCTAGTCGAGCTACACTAATTTGGTACATATTTACTTGTTTTGGCAAGTATGTATTCATTTCATTCGGGATGTATTATTATCATACGAACATGAACTAAATAATTATGTTTTCAACTTGCAACTGAAACCAAACAATCACCATACAAAGTGTGGAAGTAAAGTCTCAAAGCTTTGTTAGAGAAGAAGTCCTAGATAGTACTTGGCTATAGTTAAAATATTTTAGTAGATGAAGTTGACAAATTAACTATTTCTTTTTGTAATGTTTGCTTTGTTCTTTACTAATATAAAGATACTTGGCTACAGTGAAAATGTTATAAAAAGAGAGAAAAGAATAGACAGTTAAATTATTAAGGTTGACACAACCATCATCTCCACCGTCCATTACTCGTCAGCCGAATGTTTTTTATTTGATTAAGATGTGAACATCATCCATTGACCTATCGTTGCTTGTAAAGCCAAGTTAGCCAACCAACACTCAAATCATCATTATACGTGACGATCTTAAGAACAACCCCATTTAGGATACTCTATATGTTTGTCTTCTCATATAAATTTCATTATAGTAATATTAAGGCATTATCCATTATTCATATATATTCTTCAAGGCATGTTTCGTACATCTTATAGCAAACCAGTAGCAGTAAATAGCATAAGCAAATGTGTTCTTCTTGTCGCATGGCTCTAGTGGAATTCCACGTTTCTCCTTCTTCTCTTGGTAAGCCGTATTGTCAAATCGACGTGGATATATATATGAATATTTTAGTTGTTTTGACAAAGATGATTATTGAAAGAGTAATTAGGTCACTTCAGTAAGGGAAAATGTTAAAGTTTTAGGAGTCATAAAGTTTATGTGCTACAATAAGGTAATTATACTTCGTATAAATAGTAGAAGAAAAAAACTGGTATATCAAAACTTCATTTAGTCAAAATAGGCATGTGCATGATGCAAGTGATTTAGTAGGTCATGTTCATGCCCATATCTACTTTACTGTATTTTTCCCTAAACCTCAAGTAAAAAAACTGGTATATCAAAACTTCATTTAGTCAAAATGTAATTAACTTTTCTTTGACCTAACAAGTGAACTTAAAAGGTTATTATATTCCCACCACAAATTTATATTTTGTTAGATAGCTAGCTCTTCTTCTATATATATAACCTACAACATTGAAGTTGATCCTATCAACTCAAAAACACCACTCCAAAAAAATACTAAGAAATGGAAAAAAGCCAAAGATGTAACAAAGACACAAACACCACCATTGGCTTTTGCCTTCTTCCTTCTGAACTCATACAAAACATTCTATTCCATCTTTGTATACCTGAGATCATCCGAATGAAACTACTCAATAAGTATGTTTTGACCACAATCTCTGACCGGAGTTTCATCCGACAACTCAACGATGGATCACAGAGAGACACGTGGATTTTCGTCTACACGAGGCGTTGGCGCCGTGACAACGGTGTGCTTCACGGTTTCTCGGACCGATCCGTACGTTGGTTCAAGATTCCGGTGGCTGAAATACTCGCCGGGGAGATTCGTCCCGGCGAAGATTTGTATTTACTAACTGCTAGTGGTAATTTCCTTCTCTTTGCTTCTAATACTCATAGTGGAATCATAGCCGTTGATTTGGTGGGCAAGATCGTTACAAGAATCAGCTCATGTCCGTTAGGTCCACGTGGAACTTCGTCTTGGAGACGATCCGGTATGAAGCTTGTGCCTGATCCATCAAATCCTAGTCATTTCCGGTTTATGTTCGCTGAGATGGTCAATAACCGACCGGTTCTGTTTACTTATTATTCTAACACAGCCACGTGGCATACTAAAGAAACAGAGGATACAACAAATTGGGAGGTTAAGAAAAACAGTAATGTATTATTCTTAAGCTTATCAAATCGACCTCACGAGAGTACTGTGATGAGCGTTGACGATGGTTCGATAATAAACCGGTTTCCGAGGATTTTGCGGCCGAGGATAAACCAAGACGCGATCAGACAATGCCCGTCGAGTGTTGGATTCAGTAGGAACGATCTAGAGAGTCAGTTGTTACATATACATGGAGATGAGTACAAAGTGGTTATTAGATTAGACAGAATTGATAATTCAAAGATGAATAAAGTGATGAAGAGTTTAGAGGTTTGGGAAATAAGCTCAAATGGTGAGAAATGGGAGTTAGTGTCAAGAGCACCAAGTGAAGTGATCAGCAAGAAGCCTTGTGGTGTGATGATGGGATGCTTAGAGAGGAGATTAGGGGTGATTAGAGTGGCTCTAATGACGAATCATGAAGGTCTATGGAATATAATTTGGTTGGATTATGACAAGCATAAGGATAAGTGGGAGTGGGTTCCACTACCTGATTGTAGATTCTTGCAAGGCTCAAATATGGCCGGGATTAGTTTCTCCTCTGGCCTCACCTTCTCTTTGTAAAGTTTTTAATATTTAAATGTCGGTATCAATCATACGACCATACATTTCCTTTTTGTTATATGATTGTAGGGATTAATAAATGAATTTCACGAGGGACAGTGTCATGACTCATGCTTGATGATTTAAGTCAACCACGGATGCAAACTCTCCAAAAAATTATTGAATCACGGGCTTAGAAGAAGACAAGTGGAATATAATTGGAAAACAAAAAAAGTGTTTTTTTTATGTATTTTTTCAGGTGTATGGATCAACCTCATATATACCTCAAAATAAGATCTTTTTAGCTAAAACTCAGAATGTTCTGATGGTTGAAGCAATGTCATTCTAAAGAAACAAACAAAACTTGTGAACCAGCGTTGTTGTGCACAAAGATGGAGATCCAGTCAGATTGCGTCCAACACACGACCTCAACCTTTCTTTAGTAAAGAGTCTTTTACGCTGGCCACGTGGATCTGATACACATTGGTCTTGCGTGTAAGTCACTAGGATAGGTTTGCACTAATAAAGTGCACAAACTTATGCCAAGTTCACGCAGCCTATAGGTCAAATTGTAAATATGATATGATGAAAACATACTATTTCGCCTAAGTCTCATTTTTCTGAGTTTGGCATGTGTGCTCGTTCTCAACACAAGCAACTCTAGTGGGTATAAAAGACATCTTTAAAAGCTAGCTTGAGAGGAGAGGATGCTCTTTGAACTTATAAGATAGCAAAAAGGTTGGCCAATTTAAGAGTGTCATAATTTTTCAAAGCGTATCTGCTTTGAGCTAGGTATGTATGATTAGGTTTTGTGGTGATTTCATAGCTTAAAAGTCGATGAAAGGGTTACAACTATAGAATGCCGTGACACATTCAAATGCTCTAAATCAAACAAAAAATCAATACATACCTGGCTCAACTGTCTCGACAGTTATGTTTCAACTGAATGGATTTAGTAAACTGACAAAATTGTAAGACTACAACTACTAATAGGCACACAGAACAATCCATTCCTGCTACTGTTCTTTCACATTTGCATTATACAACACAACAAAATCTTTTGTGCATCACTAAAATCTTGTAACACAGAGAACAGAAATTGATTTTGTATAAATGGATATGAGGATAATGTGAAACAGGGTTTTACAAAATTTAATACTATAGAGGCCAGAAACCAGAAAAAGGTATTCACTTTTACTAGAAACCTCGTTAAAATGTAAAAAAGGCTAAGATATTCAAAAGGTTACACACCTGAAAAGGCAGGCTGCAAAACAATGACACTTCTCTCATACAACAGAAGCTAGTTTCCCCGGAACCAACTGCGTCAACTCCTCATCTTCCTCTCCCTTCTCGCTATCTTTCTCGCTGACCTTCTCAATGGGTTTATCCAATTTGACACTCTGCTGATAACCAACACCTCCACAGATAGTAAAAAGAAGACAAACCAAACCAACAGGAGTGGCATGCTTATCCCAAATCAAAACATTGATGACAACAGTCAAGAACTTGTTAACAACACCAGTGACTGTAAAAGCAGTAGCAGAGATAGCATTCCTAGCAGCAAATCCAAAGTAACTGATAAGGAAACCAAACACACACGACGCAGCCACAGAAGAAAACGCATAAGGCTCAAACAAATTCCCTCTATTCTCACTCAACGCCGCGAAAACCTCGGTGAATTCTCCAGTAAGAAACCAGAACACCGGTGCTATCATCAGAGACAGTAGATTATTGTAGAGAACCAATCCCCAAATGTTCAATTTAATATTAGAGACCATATGCTTAATGTAAACCATTTCAGTAGTAATGGTAACAAGATAAGCCAAAGCCCATGAATAAGCCGTTAGAGTAAAAGACGAGTCAGTTGCAACATACCCAACAGCTCCAGCGAGGATAACGACGAGAGACAAAAACGTAAGTCTCGAAGGTAAAGGCTGACTACGAAACACAGTATCAGCGATCGCGACTAAGAGCGGTGTTAGAGATCGGAAGACGATGAAAGTATCGACATTAGCGTGACGGAGGAGGTTTGTGTTTGTGAAGATAGCGAGGTAGAAGACGATAGCTGCAGGGAGAAATTTCTTAGCAGTGTCCCATGTGAATGGATCGTGATTGATTAACCCTGATTTGCCGAGAAGATAGACGGCGACGGTGCAGGTTAGGTATTGAAGAGCTGTGAGGAGACCTGGGTAGTTGAAGTATGTGATTGCTAATTTGTTGATTACGGCGAGGAGGCTTGAGCAGAGTGCGTAGCCGATTACGAGACTGCTTGTTGTTAATTGTTTGTTTGAATCGAATCGAGAGGACGACATTGTTTTGGTTTTTGGTGGAGGTTTTTGGGAGATCCAGATCGGTGAAGATGAAGAAGAGAGGATTTGGGATCTGGATCGGATTATTCAGAGACTAATTAGAGGAAGGCGACGACTTCTCTCGTCAGTGTCTTATCGTACGGGACAATTTTGTTAGTAATCTTTTTAGTCACTTTGAGTTTAATTGTGGTGTTAATTTTGGTCAACTCACCATTAATGGAAGAATATTAAACATATTGATTTTGTCTGTGTGTATGTAGAGAATTTTTGTTTGTTTGTAGAGAAATTATTGTGTATTTTGGACATAAACTAGTCAATGCACTAATTAAGCAAATAATTGAGATTGCATGTAGTCATTGTTGAGATTCACTCTCTTTTAGATTAACGATATGTGCTGAACCAACGCTTAAATAAACATAATAAATCTAAAATTGTTGTCATCTGGCTGTACAACACAAAGCTGTACAAAATTTTAGATTAACGGATCTGATTGTTTACAATAAGTCGTATAAAAAATTTAGGTGTACGTTTTTTCGGAATATTATAAAGCTGTAAAAAAGAACGGTACGAGAAAACCTTACAATAAAAGTGAGAGTAAAACTTTTTGTAACACTTTTGATAATCTTTTTGTGTTTTGTATAAAAAAAAGCTATACAAATTGTAATACTTTGTTTTTATTCACCAATCAAAGTCGTTGATGTTGAAACATGTTGTTGAGACATCATGCATCAACTACACTAAAATGTTATTCAAATCTTTGATCTAGTAATAAAACATGTTTATGATGTGTATTAAAGTAAGATTTAAACGAAAAAGAAGAAGTTATTAATCCGAATGTTTCAAAGTTTCAACTATCTCCCTCGACAACTCTCTTCTTACTCGATAAGGTGAAACTTAAATTACTAACAAGCAGAACGTTTTATCTCTAAGATGGTTCCAACGGCTTATTAGCCACCAGCTAGAGTAAGCCTGAGAAAACGTAGACTCGAGGAAGGACTCTAAACGAACTAGAAGGTTAAGACAAGCAAAAAGTAAAATAAAAATATTTCTATTGTTGAGTTAATTTCCTTTTTATTAATTTAGGTGATATCATATAATGCTTCGCGTGAGGGTTTCTGAGATTCTGATCGACGAAAACTAATCTCTCTCCTTTTTCTTCTCATCTCCTTACTAGAGATCTCTGTCTTCGATAATTTGTTTCAATCACTGAGAAAATGGCGGCCGTAGGAGTAGATTCGAGGCGTCCTGAGACAGCGATGGAGGAAACCTGTAACGTGAAAGGAGCGGCGGCGAAACAAGGGGAAGGGCTTAAGCAGTACTATCTCCAGCACATCCATGAGCTCCAGCGCCAGCTTCGACAGAAGACTAATAACCTCAATCGCCTTGAAGCTCAAAGGAATGAACTCAATTCTCGAGGTCTCTTCTTCCTTCTCTTACCCTAATTCTCTGCAAAATTGGATCTTTTTTATCATCTCCTTGTGTTTCGTAATCTCAGATTCTGTGCTAGGGCTTTCGATTTCGTTCCAATTGGAGCTGAGTGATTTCAAATTTCAAAATTGTTGTGGTGATTTAGTGTTTCCGATCTGGAAGTGATTAGTCTTGATTTTAGCAACATTAACTTGTTTAGATTTCTAGATTCTGTCTTCTTGTTGGTTCTTTTGCAAAGTATGTGGCTTTTTTCAGGAAAGCCTAGTTATTTCTTCACTATCTTCATTGAGGAATATATACTTTTGGAAGGAGCCCATATAGTCCTTTCCACTATACCATGATTTTAGTTACACATTTAAAGTTATAGAACAGCTTCTGTTGTCATCATGATCACCATCCTATTTATGCATGAAGGTTTTCTTACTAGTCTTTATAATTTGTAGTTAGTTCTAAATCTCAAACCTCGTTAACACTAAAATTATTTCTAATTGAACAGTGAGAATGCTCAGAGAAGAGTTACAGCTCCTTCAAGAACCTGGGTCCTATGTGGGAGAAGTGGTAAAAGTTATGGGAAAGAACAAGGTCTTGGTTAAGGTATGAATCTTTTTTATTATCATGTTTGTATTTCTACGAACATAGTTGTCAGTAAGGCTTACACTCCCATTTTCCAGGTTCATCCAGAGGGGAAGTATGTTGTTGATATTGACAAAAGTATAGACATTACGAAAATCACTCCATCAACGAGAGTTGCTCTTCGTAATGATAGCTATGTTCTCCACCTGGTTCTGCCAAGTAAAGTAGATCCCTTGGTTAACCTTATGAAAGTTGAGAAGGTTCCAGACTCCACCTATGACATGATTGGTGGTCTTGACCAGCAGATTAAGGAAATAAAGGAGGTATGCTTAGTGAATGAGAAACCGAAACTAAAAGTCACTACAGTATTGGCTATCTCCTCTGTTGTTTCATCCTTTTAATGTTTATATAATATCTATATCTTTTCTGGTTTATCAGGTCATTGAGCTGCCAATCAAGCATCCTGAATTGTTTGAGTCTCTTGGAATTGCGCAGCCAAAGGTACACTTGAATCTTAAACCTTCTTCTCCATATTGTGATGATGCTAAGTGGATTAGACGTAATCTCATCTCTCTGTCTTTCTAGGGTGTGTTGTTATACGGTCCACCTGGAACTGGGAAGACACTATTGGCTCGGGCTGTTGCACATCACACTGACTGTACTTTCATAAGAGTTTCTGGTTCCGAGCTTGTCCAGAAATACATTGGAGAAGGTTCTAGAATGGTCAGAGAACTTTTTGTGATGGCAAGGTTAGTATATGGTAGTCCCTATTTTAAATTTCAAGCATGGTAATAGTGGTTGATAGGAAAATATGGAACTGTTGATAAGATAACATCTTTTAACATGTCCGCCATTAGTTGCTATAAAATGGACATGAGCTGTTAAGTTAAATGGGGAAAGTGTTCTTTGTTGCTACAATGAATATGGTTCCGTTGTGAATGAATATCGTTCTATAAAGTATTCTTTGTCATAGTGCTTAGCATTTAGGCCACAGTGCCAAGTCTCATGTAAGGAGCAAATTACAAATAGGTGAGATGATTCGTTGAAAATACTCTTTCCAGTTGGCTTACACCGGTTTATGGTTTTCAGGGAGCATGCACCATCAATCATCTTCATGGATGAAATCGATAGTATTGGGTCTGCTCGTATGGAATCTGGAAGTGGAAATGGTGACAGTGAGGTGCAACGGACCATGCTCGAGCTTCTCAATCAACTTGACGGTTTTGAAGCGTCAAACAAAATCAAGGTACCTATTAAGTTGTAAAGGAAAAAAAACCATAAGTTGAATAGGATGAGTCTGTGTTATTGTAGTCTGAAATTGCTGACAGAGTCATATTCTCTTTAATGACTGTTGCAGGTTTTGATGGCTACAAATCGTATTGATATTCTGGATCAAGCTCTTCTCAGGCCTGGAAGAATTGATAGGAAAATTGAATTTCCTAATCCTAATGAAGAGGTAATACTTGTGCTCTGAGAAAATGATATTGACTGTTGTTTTTGGTGATATGAATACATTATTCGTCAAAGTAGGCACCTTATTTAGTATTTAGACTATCATTTGCAGCATAAAAAACTTTTCTTTATCTCCATACTCATTTTACTCAAGTGAGGCAGGACGGTTTGGCTAATGTATGTTTCCAAAATGTGTTGCAGTCACGTTTTGACATCTTGAAGATTCACTCGAGGAAAATGAATTTGATGCGTGGAATCGATCTGAAAAAGATTGCAGAGAAGATGAATGGCGCTTCAGGTGCTGAGCTGAAGGTAAAGTGTTTTCTATTTCTCTACTTCTATCTTGTTCTCTCTACATTTTGCCTCTCTCTTATGTTTTTGGTTAATACGGTCAGGCTGTGTGCACGGAGGCGGGAATGTTTGCTCTGCGTGAGAGGAGAGTACACGTGACACAAGAAGACTTTGAGATGGCGGTGGCCAAGGTAATGAAGAAAGACACGGAGAAGAACATGTCTCTGCGTAAGCTGTGGAAGTAGGAATCTCTCATGGAAAGACTTTCTTTACTTTACTGTTTGTTGTTTGATTCTGAAACCTTTTTTCGGTTGTCTCATGAAAACATTTTAGAACAAAGTTTTTACTATCTAGACACGAGTTTATCTAGTATGCGATTTGAGGTCAATGGAAGGAAATTCCCAAAACTCAAGAACCTGAGCTTATAAGACCAAAACAAGCAGAACCTTCACATGTTAAGAGTTCTTCTGTCCGAAACTGTCATATTCCATTAGAGAGAAAAAGCCTATAATGTAAATGTTATGATAATTTATTTCAATTACAAATTTTACGCACGAATTTGGTTTATTCGGTATGGTTTAGCTCGGTTACCAAAGTTTTGGTGTATGCTTAAGTTGTGGTTTTGGACTTTTTGTATTGCAGACTTATAAAATAACAAAACCAAGCGGTTTATAAATTTTGTTAATTTTGGGTTGGTTCCGTCATTCCATTTTTTATTTTTCTCCCAAATAAAAAATCATATGAAATTAAACTTAAAAAGAGCAAGATCTTTAATACAAGATCTTTAATACAAGTTTAGCAAAAAAAAGATCTTTAATACAAATGATAACATAGTTACAAAATTATACAAAACATATGATATTAATGAATTATATAATACACAATAAGCAATGGAAAAGAAAAATACAATAGCTTATATCTTGTTCTCTGGACATTTTGCACCTTTCTTATGTTTCCAGTTATTACGTTTAAACTTTGTGCACAGAAACGAAAATATTTGATATGCGTGAGAGGAGAGTACACGTGACATAAGAATACTGAGATGGCGGTGGCGAAAGTAACGAAAAACACACACAAAGAAGAACAAGCCTCTGAGTAAGTTCTGGAAGTAGGAATCTCTTTGTTATGTAATTCAAGTCAATGGAAAACCACATTTTCATTTCGGATATGACAAATTAGAGTTTCTTTACTTTGCTGTCGATTGCTGGTTTTGAAACCCTTTTTCGGTTGATTCATCAAACATTTTTAGATTAAGTTTTTATGACCTAAATATTTTTTTTTTATATCTAAATGTGTCTTTAAAACGAACACATGTTCAAAGTTTTTATGTCCAAATCAGTTATCATATTTGATTAGAGAGAAAAAAGCTATAAAGTTAATATTATTATAATTTAATTAATATGACTATTTTAGTAATAAAATCCTTCAACTAAAGATGAATCGTGAGAAAACCTATCAATTATTTATTTAGTGAAAAAACTCTAAACTTAAAATTTGTTAATGTAAATCCTCATCCATCTATATTGTCGTGAAAATTGGACGGATTACAATTAAAATAAAATGTAATATTTTTCACAAATTGAAAAATAATAAATATACACTTAAACAATAAAAATTGTAAATAAAAACAACAAAATGTTCTTATTTATACCGAATCTAAATTTTCTAATTTATTTAAGCTCTAAAATTTAGAAAGTGAAAAATGAGATTTTTATAAGGTTTGTGTGTTGTCGAAGTCGATTCATTTTAATTTGACCCTAACCCGTCTAATTTTTATTACTAAAAATGAAGAGAGAATTGTATTAACAGAATTTAAATTAAAGGGTATTTTTACAATCATCTTTAGTCGAGTGGTTTTATTACTAAAAACTTTTTTTTAAAATACAAATGTTTATGCAATAATATGGTTTATTCGGTGTGGTTTTAGTTGGGTTACCCAAAAAAGTTTTAATAATAGGCTTTAGTTGTGGTTTTGGTATTGCAGACATTAAAAATAACAAAACCAAGCGGTTTATAGACTCGGTTTATTTTGGGTCGTTCGTTTTCCATTTTATTCTCACAAAATAAAAAATAGTAAATTGAACTTACAAAAAAAAAAAAGATGTCTTGTTGGATAATCCAAGGTTCTTTTCTATATAAAGGTTCTTTGCTCATGATCTTAGTCCCTGTGATCTATCTTTGAATCTCAAAAGCATACTTGAGAGAGATCTGTTTCGATAATTTGCTTCAATCACCGTGTTAATGGCGGCCGTAGGAGTGGAGGCGAGACCTCCTGTGACAGCGATGGAGGAAACCTGCAACGTTAAGGGAGCGGCGGCGAAACAAGGAGAAGGGCTTAACAAGTACTACCTCCAGCATCTCGATGAGCTCCAGCGCCTGCAACGCGAAAAGTCGTATAACCTTAATCGTCTTGAAGCTCAGAGGAATGAACTCAATTCTCGAGGTCTCTTTTTCCTTCTCTAACTCTAATTTTCATTGAATTTCTTTGCAAAGTTGGATCTTTTGATCATCTTCTTAAGTTTAGTAATCTCGAATTCCATATTAGGACTTTAGATTTCGTCTGGGTGCTTTAAATTTATAAATTGTTGCGGTGATTGTTTGGATTGAGGGTTTCTGATCTTTTCCAGAACTGGATCTAAACTATGCTGCGCCTTGATTTTTAGCATCACTAAGTTACCCTATTGAGATTTCTTCTTGATTCTGTTTGTGTTGAGTATGAATCAGCTTCTGTCAATATTTGATTGTTTAGCAAAGTATGTAGTGATTGATACAATCGATGTATACTGCTGAACATTTTAAACCTTGTTGTCATTGTAAACTGAACAGTACGAATGCTCAGAGAAGAGTTACAGCTCCTTCAAGAACCTGGGTCCTATGTGGGTGAAGTGGTAAAAGTGATGGGAAAAAACAAGGTCTTGGTTAAGGTATGAATGTTTTTATCGTATTATCTAGATTGGTTTTTGAATTGTTTGCAATCATATGAACATTGATAGAATAATACTTTCCCATGTTTCAGGTTCATCCAGAGGGGAAGTATGTTGTCGATATTGACAAAAGTATAGACATAACGAAACTCACTCCATCAACGAGAGTTGCTCTCCGTAATGATAGCTATGTTCTCCACCTGGTTCTGCCAAGTAAAGTAGATCCCTTGGTTAACCTTATGAAAGTTGAGAAGGTTCCAGACTCCACATATGACATGATTGGTGGTCTTGACCAGCAAATCAAGGAAATAAAGGAGGTATGCATAGTGAAAGAAACAAACGATACTAAAAGTCACTGGTTTCATGCTTTTAAATTTTATATAATATCTTTACTGGTTTATCAGGTCATTGAACTGCCAATCAAGCATCCTGAATTGTTTGAGTCTCTTGGAATTGCGCAGCCAAAGGTACACTTGAATTTCAAAGCTTATCTATATTGTGACGCTGCTAAGTGGATTTCGAACTGATTGCTTCTCCCTCTCTTTTAAGGGTGTGTTGTTGTACGGTCCACCTGGAACTGGGAAGACACTATTGGCTCGGGCTGTGGCACATCACACTGACTGTACTTTCATCAGAGTTTCTGGTTCTGAGCTGGTCCAGAAATACATTGGAGAAGGTTCTAGAATGGTCAGAGAACTTTTTGTGATGGCAAGGTTTGTACATGCTAGTCCTTATTTAATATTTCAAGCATGGTAAAAGTGGTAGGTTGGAAAAGATGGAACTTTTGACACGATAAATCTTTTACATGCCCGTGCTTAGTAGCTGTAGTGGACATGTGGAGTAAAATAAATTGAGTAAATTGTTCTCTGTTCCTGCTATGAATATGGTTTCAACATGTATACGATCTCAAGCATAATGATCTTTACAAGTAGTCTCGATGCCTAGCATTTAGGCCACAGTAATAGTCTTTTGTAATGAGCAAAGTATACACCATTAATCATCTTCATTGTGCTGAAAAATACTTATTCCAGCTAGCTTACCTTTCTAGTACCTCTGGCTTATGGTTTTCAGGGAGCATGCACCATCAATCATCTTCATGGATGAAATCGATAGTATCGGGTCTGCTCGTATGGAATCTGGTAGTGGAAATGGTGACAGTGAGGTGCAAAGGACTATGCTTGAGCTTCTCAATCAACTTGACGGATTCGAGGCGTCAAACAAAATCAAGGTATGCCTTATGTTGTGAATGAAAAAATAGTCATGAAGCTGAAAAGGATAACTCTGTGTTACTCTGAATTTCGCAGACAAAGTTGTTAATTCTCTTAAATGACTGTTGCAGGTTTTGATGGCTACAAATCGTATTGATATTCTGGATCAAGCTCTTCTCCGGCCTGGAAGGATTGATAGGAAAATTGAATTTCCTAATCCTAATGAAGAGGTAATGCTTGTGTTTCTTAGGACATGATATTAGAAATAACTTTAAACTTGAAGTAGCAACTTTGCTCACTCCGTTGTTTTTGGTAAACTATCATTTACTGCGTAAAATACTTTTCTCCATACTTATTGTACCCAAAGTGAGGCAGGACGGTTTGGCTAATGTATATTTCTAATATGTGTTGCAGTCACGTTTTGATATCTTGAAGATACACTCAAGGAAAATGAATTTGATGCGTGGAATCGATCTGAAAAAGATTGCAGAGAAGATGAATGGTGCTTCAGGTGCTGAGCTGAAGGTAAGTGTTTCTCTGTCCCTGCTTCTGTCTTGTTCTCTCCAATCTGTCTCTCTCTAATGTTTTTGGTTATTACGGTCAGGCTGTATGCACGGAGGCGGGCATGTTTGCACTTCGTGAGAGGAGAGTACATGTGACTCAGGAAGACTTTGAGATGGCTGTGGCGAAGGTAATGAAGAAAGACACAGAGAAGAACATGTCTCTGCGTAAGCTCTGGAAGTAGGAATTTCAGAGTCACAGATTAATTTCGATTATTTCTTCTCTACTGTCTGTGGTTCTTTCTGAAACCTTTTCGGCTAGCGCTTTAAGCTTTTCTAAACAATGTTTGTACACTAGTTTCTATTCATTCAAATGGTTGTTCAGCATAACATCTTCGATTCAACCAAGCTTACATTTTACATCTTAAGAGTATATTCTTCTCCAACTCAGTCTCATTAGCTTAAAGAGAAAACCAACTAAAAGATTGTTTGAGACAAAATAATCGACATAGCTTTGTACCTGAGATCCACCGCTGAGGTCAATAGTGAGTGATTTGAATTTGGAGTGTACATTAATTTAGAAATTCAACCCATCTGGCATGTGTCAAGAATAATTTGAAAACTATCCGTTATGAACAATAAAAATCCTTATTGATGAATGGTGTCTATTATTAAAAATTGAGGTATAAATATGATAAAGAAAATAAATAATTTATTTTGTCAAAACCAACGCGTATATATTGTAATGAATTTAATTTCAAAATTTGCTAAATGTGAAAAAAGGAAAGAAAAATCAATGCCGATGAATGAGTACGCGTGGACCTAAAGCTAGAAAAAGATCCAACGGTGGAGAAAGCTGCGTTAAAATTGCAGAAGAACCAAAGAGAAAGAATCCAACGGCCAATAGTGTAGCGTCAACTCAAAGCCAAACCCTCCCAAATTTCTCTTTTAAAAACCCCAATCTCTCTCTCCCTCTCCATCTTCATTCTCCCTCTCGCCGCTTCCTTCTTAACACCATCGCCTGAATTCGCTCTCCTCTAGCTCGCGATTGCGAAAACATGGTACATGTTCTCTTCGATTTTACCGATTTCTTCTTCGTGTATTATCAGATTGTATACCTTGATCTAGGATTATCTCCGTCTCAGATCTCACGAGATTGCGTCGATGTTTCCATGTTCTAGTTTCTAATTTCGTCGTGGATATATTTTTCAGGCTCTACCTAACCAGCAAACCGTAGATTATCCCAGCTTCAAGCTTGTCATTGTTGGTGATGGAGGCACAGGTACGGTACTCTTCGCCGTGTTTTTTTTTATCGATTAATCAATGCTTGGATTTACGTTGATGGTGATTGGGGTGATAGAGATAGGCTCATATGCTAAGCAGATTTTGCTAGTCGACTCTTTATAATCCGTACTGTTGTATCCAGTGGCTCAATTGATTTCAAGTATGGTAATGTGTTTTGATTGTTTTGCTAAACCTTTGATTGCTTTTGGTGGTTGTGCAGGGAAGACTACTTTTGTTAAGAGACATCTTACTGGGGAGTTTGAGAAGAAGTATGAACGTAAGTATTGCTTGTGAATGTTCAGATTTCTGTTCTTCATGTCTCTTAAATGATTCTGATTTTGAGTCGTAATCTTGTTTGTTGCAGCTACTATTGGTGTGGAGGTTCATCCATTAGATTTCTTCACAAACTGTGGCAAGATCCGTTTTTACTGCTGGGACACTGCTGGACAAGAGAAATTTGGTGGCCTTAGGGATGGATACTAGTAAGTGTGGACCCTTTACTTTCTCATTGATAGGTTAGTGTCTAGAGTCAATCTAGAGTGTGCTTAGTTTGGATTAGCTCTGGTTAGGATTTGAAATTGGCAACCGATTAACCTGGACAATGGGTATAAGACTGGTATGTTTTGAAGTATGCATAGTTTGCAACTGATTTTGTTACCTGGACAAATAGAGTAGAACTTGAATTTTAATTTTGATATTCCATCTGGATGTATAGCTAATCATCTTTGAATTTCTTGCAGCATCCATGGTCAATGTGCTATAATAATGTTTGACGTCACAGCACGGCTCACATACAAGAATGTTCCGACATGGCACCGTGATCTCTGCAGGGTGTGTGAAAACATCCCGATTGTTCTGTGTGGGAACAAAGTTGATGTGAAGAACAGGCAAGTGAAGGCAAAGCAGGTTACATTCCACAGGAAGAAGAATCTGCAGTACTATGAGATATCAGCAAAGAGCAACTACAACTTTGAGAAGCCTTTCTTGTACCTTGCTAGAAAACTGGCTGGAGACCAAAACCTTCACTTTGTGGAGACACCAGCGCTTGCTCCACCAGAGGTTCACATTGACATTGCTGATCAGCAGAAGAACGAGGCCGAGCTCTTACAGGCTGCAGCTCAACCCCTCCCCGATGACGATGATGATATCTTTGAGTAAATCATCCTTCTAGAATGTCTGCCGTGGGAAGCTCTTGCTTGTTCCTTTTGGTTTTCTCTATGTTGTTTTGGTGTTACATATAAATCAATCGGTCTTTCTTATAACAAAAATTAGGTATGTATTTTTGGATGGTTCTTCTGATGGTATCCAAAGCTAAGTTGTTTCTTCGCAAGAATATTAGTTGATTGGAAAACTTTATTCTACCTCCTATTACTTGCCAGTTCTTAGATTTCAGATGCCACTCTTTAGCTACCAGGTGATGTCATATAAACCTGGGTAAAATTAGCTGCAAGTAGATCTTGTTGGGAGACCTGACCTGCATTGACAATGGTTAAGTTCTTTGCCTTCCCCGATCTCTCTAGCTTTGCAGATTCTTCTGCAATCCTCTTCCTTTTCTTCTTTGAAACTTGATCTTCTTAATCAATCCGCACCAGAACTTGTAGAATAATAATCGGATAACTTTTTGTTTGGCAACCATTCTTGCATTGAAGAATGAAGTAACCCTTTCCCTCAAATCAACGACCGATTTCAATCCGTGATTCCAGACATTTTCTTCAACCGTGAGCTCTAAGACCAATTTCTGCAAGTTTGAGCTTAAGAATTTATCGATGTGTATATTAATTTCTGGAAATATTGTTGGTATTAATATGTTACCATTAAATTTGAAAGGCATCATTAGATGGATGTCATGTGAGTGAGTACTTGAAATTTTGAAACTATCCGTTACGGACAATAAATCCTTATTTAAATGATTTGTTAGTAAAAAACTATGCTACAAATAAAATCAAAACTTCACATACGATACAGGAAATAAATATATTATTTATTTTGTCAAAACTCAAAACCAGGACCTAAAGCTGAAAAAAAAAAGATCCAACGGTGCAGAAAGCTGCGTAGATATTGGAGAGCCAAAAGATGGAATCTAACGGTGGAAAAAATAGCGTCAAACCTAAGCCAAAACCTCCCAAAATTCTCCTTATTAAAACCCCATCTCTCTCCCTAGTCCCTCTCGCCGCATCGCTTCTTAAACCTCGACGACATCAACGTCTGACTTCGCTTCTCCTCTCACATGGTGAACATTCTCTTCTCTTTTCCCGATTTCTTCGTCTTGTAGTATTTAGATCTCACGAGATCGCTTAATTTCGTTGATGTTTCTTTTTTCGGATTTTACTGAATTTTGTTGTGATATCTTGTTCAGGCTCTACCTAACCAACAAACCGTAGATTATCCTAGCTTCAAGCTCGTCATCGTTGGTGATGGAGGCACAGGTACAGTATTCTTCGCCGTGTTTTTTGACCTATTGTTTTTTGTGATCTCTGAAATTTGATCGTCTTTTCACTGTCCCCATCTGAAAGCATTCTCGTTTAAGAGACGGATTTGAGATTTTGATGATGTGCTGATTAGATTTGTACGATTGGTTTTTGATAATATCAATGTTTGATTGGTTTTAAAGAGAACCTTACAGACTAGGCCTTCGTTGAGCAGATCTTTGGGATATCGATTCTTAGATGATCCGGAATGTTGTTTTCATTGGCTCAGTTTTAGTATGGTTCAATGTTTTTGATTAGTTCTTGCTAAACCTATGATTGCTCTTGGTGTTTTGTACAGGGAAAACGACCTTTGTGAAGAGACATCTTACTGGGGAGTTTGAGAAGAAGTATGAACGTAAGTATAGCAAAGATGCTTGTGAATGCACAATTTCTGTGAACATCATCTGATGTTGAGTCCTAATCTTGTTTGTTGCAGCTACTATTGGTGTGGAGGTTCATCCTTTGGATTTCTTCACAAACTGCGGAAAGATCCGTTTTTACTGCTGGGATACTGCTGGACAAGAGAAATTTGGTGGCCTTAGGGATGGATACTAGTAAGTATACATATCTCCATTGATATGTTTGTGTGTATACTCAATCTAGAGTGTGTATAGTTTGGATTAGCTCTGGTTGGTTTGTGCGTAAAATTGGCAACCGATTTGTTACCTGGACGGTGGGAATAGGAATCGTATGTTGTTGAAGTAATCTGTTAAGATCTCAATATCTATTAAAGTTTGCATTGTTTTGATTAGCGCTGGTTAGGTTGTGAAATTCAAGAACCATCTCACATGTCATGTTTGCAACTATTGTTACCTGGACAATAGGAATAGCTGACTGGGACTTGAATGATAATGGTTTGTTTGATATTCCATCTGGATATATTGCTAATCTTCGGTTTTCTTGCAGCATCCATGGTCAATGTGCGATAATAATGTTTGACGTCACAGCAAGGCTCACATACAAGAATGTTCCGACATGGCATCGTGATCTTTGCAGGGTGTGTGAAAACATCCCGATTGTTCTGTGTGGAAACAAAGTCGATGTGAAGAACAGGCAAGTGAAGGCAAAGCAAGTCACATTCCACAGGAAGAAGAATCTGCAGTACTATGAGATATCAGCAAAGAGCAACTACAACTTCGAGAAGCCTTTCTTGTACCTTGCTAGGAAACTGGCTGGAGACCAGAACCTTCACTTTGTGGAGTCACCAGCTCTTGCTCCACCAGAGGTTCACCTTGACATTGCTGCTCAGCAGCAGAATGAGGCCGATCTTGCAGCTGCTGCAGCTCAGCCTCTCCCCGATGATGATGATGACGCATTTGAGTAAAATCTTCCAAAAATGTCTGCTGTGGTTTTCCTCTATGATGTTTTTTGAGTTGATGTTACATATAAATCAATCGGTCTATTTTAGAACCAAAATTGGGGGAATTATTTGGATTGTTCTGTTTTTTGGGACCCAAAGAGAATTTGCAGTCAAGTTTTTTCTGCCTTAAAGAATATGCGGTTATTGGAAAACTTTGATTCTACCCACTTTTCTTTTACTTTGCCAGTTGCAACATTTTAGATTTTGTAACTATTGTAGCTACTTGGTCATATGAATCAAACATAAAAGGAGAATATTTAGCTGTGCTACTTGAAATTGTTAGTTTAATCACTAGTGTTTCAATTACGTACACAAATCTTCTCATCTCCTTTTTTATGTATAGCTTTTAGGCCATGGCATGAATCATATATACATTGCTAGTCTTCCTCAAGTCCAACGCAAAGATAAAAGAGTAAAGATGATCAAATTTTCTTTCACAAGTTTGGAATTAAATCAAAAAACCTGAATGAAAAATAAAATGACATTTGTACAATCTACACTCAGTTTTTATTCTATGTAACACAAACTGTAGTTCTCAATGCTGCTGCTGCTGCTATCTGTATATAGTACTGTTATCGTCAGAGATAAGGTTTCTTATCTGCATCAGATGTTCCTCATTCGAAATGTTCAATTTGAGACGGAGATTTGTAATCCACGTTTCTTGTTCCCATGTTATGATTGGTCCGGATGCGTGCAATCTCTCGATACTGCTTCGGTATGCATCCAGCTCTAACCTATGAACATCAGCAGCCTCTGAGCCTTTTCTTGGAACCACCAACTTCTTGACCTTCCCGTAGCCACAAGACGATGACTCTGTGTCACTAGAGTTACCGGTTTCAATGGGATTGAATGAAACAGCACTGAGACCATCAGTATCCATGCAACAACTACCAACAGAAGAAGCAACACTCTCTCTATCTTCTTCTTCTTCTTTCACTTCTTCACGAAACCTTGGAGGATAAGCAGCTAAAGCTCTAGTTTGATTGTGAGGTTCAACCAAAGAGTAAGTCCGTTTCTTTAGACCTACTGACAAAGGTACATCAGACTCATCAAGCTTGTCTTTGCTCTCAGATGAAATGTAGTCGCCTTTCGGATTCACCTTTCTCCTTAGTTCTCCTGTTGAAGTCTGTGCGCTTAATCTTGATGTACCCTTCAGCCAAATGGTAAAATAAACAAAATGTCAGCTCAAAAACAGACTTTAAAAAGATATAGTCACAGAGGAAAGAAACAAGTACCTGTCCAATCATGATCCACTCGTTATCTTGCCAAGATTGTCTAACCCGAATATCGGATTTAGTCACCTTGAACTTCAGTGAGGAACCAAGTAATCTAACCAAGAAACAACCGTTTCCTAAAACCTTGGAAACGATTGCCATCTTCCACGAACAACTTTGGAAAACCTCAAGAATGTCACCAGGACACCAAGCATCAAGAACTTGTAAACGAGGAGGCTCAGGCCTCATACTCTTCCTCGGTACCCTCTCTGTACCATCATTATGATCATACATGACAGTGTAGTAATGCCCATTTCCTGATATGATCTCTGCAGACCGCCAGGCGCCAGATGGAACCGATGATTTGCTCAACACTTCGACTTTAGTTCCCTTGTTGAATCTCATGATTGCTGCTTCAAAAACACCTTAAAGTAAATATCTTTTCACATTCCAACTGCTTATAAAGATCAGAATTGAACATCACATATGCTAAAAGGCTGGTGCTTCACAATCATTAAGCAACAAAACAAGATAAATACATCCAAATATCCAGAAACAAGTTGGACCAATAAGATCCATTAGACTCATTCACATCCAAAAAATTCAACTTCAACCAATTGGTATAAAGATTACAGATTGTTTTGCTTCATAATCACTAGATTGCAGAAAAAGTCCTAAATTGCAAAAAACCAAATCCAGAAGCATACAATGGCTTGAAATGTTAATGAAATTGAAAACAGAGTATGACTCAGTTCCTAGGATCAATCTTCATTACTGAGAAATTGATTAGGGGAAGAGAATCAAAAATCTTTAAGCGGACATGAAGAGACTTAAAACTCAAAAATTCAAATTAAAAAAAAAAGAAAAAAAAAATAAATTTGAGATTGTGATTGTGATTACCTGAAAACGAAGTTTTAGTTTTTAGGTTAGTGAATGTTTAACACGCAAAGAAAGCCATGAATGATTCTACTGCCAGAAACAACAAAGCTTTGTTTTTTTTTCTTTGATATTTCTGGGCAACCAAACTTGGATCAAAAGGGCAAATAAAACAAAATTAAAAACGTATATGCAAATAATTATCAAAAGGAACAAAAAAGATAAATGTATATTCCACATCAGCAGCAGCAAGCCAAAAATCATTTTTTAAATGAAAATATTTTTAAGAAAATGAAGAAGAGAATATTTCAAGTTGCATGAGAAATAGCCTTTTTGTTTCATTTTATTTGATATGGGACTATTTTGTGTAAAATAACCAAAAAAAATGTAATTTGATAAGTGAGAATAACTTGATGGTTTGTTGGAAGATATGTAAAAGATTAAAAGTTGAATTTGTTATGTTTTCTTATATTTGAGATATCTAAAAGAGAATTGTTTCAACATTAATTAGACCTCTATGATTTGGTTTATTTTTCATAGGAGTGGTGTATAGCATTTAATTAATTCAATGAATGATTTTGATATGAGTTGACCAAAAGAAAAAGAAGATTAATTGGAAACATGATGTTGTAATCTAGGTGTTGATCAGCCTAAGATAACACTAAACATAACGAAAGTGCAAAATTTATAAATTTAATCACCTTATCTGAAAGTTATCATTATTTTGAGACTAACATATCCCTTGCTCGTCTTATTGGTTCGACATATCAAATACTTACACACTTATGTACGTAATTATAGGATAATCATAGTCTGTAATTCATAGTATAACAGTTTATCAATATGTATTGACGTTACGTTATTTGTTTGTTTCTAGGTGAGCACGAGCAAAGTGCGTGTTCCGGTGTGCCAAAAGTTTCGACATATTTACTTAATTTAAAAACAGTTATTAGAAAAAGAAGGAAAAAAAAACGTAATGGGGATGGTCAGGTCAGGTGGCTTTACATAATTCCCAATTCACTTTTGAGTTTTTGGTCATAAAAAATATTATCGAGATCGTAGGGTCCATATTTTTTGGCTTCTAACGATCAAATTTTATATTTTAGTTTGTCTTTCCCTTGCAGTACTTATTCATATCTTCTTGATTTCACAACGGATTGTGTCATCACCTGAACAATAGTGTTAGAATTATTTGAATGCGACTCCTAATGGTTCATAAGATTTTACAACTTTTGAATTTCTCTTTTTTGGAAATCATTATTGCTTCCTAATTGTATGAGCTCATGAATAAAGAAGGGTGTGCAATATTTTCTTCATACGTGTACTCAAGAACATGATCCAAAATCTTGTCTACTCGTAAAAAGTTTATAAGCAAAACACACTTTTGTTTTGGTTTTGGTTTTGGCTTTTCCGGATAAAATGAAGCAGTGTTTATGCTATTGCGCTTTCCACGCATGAAGCTTCACTCTTACATCCTTCACTCCTGATCCATTCTAACACCGAAGAACAGTCCTCTCGTCTTACGAAATGCCTTCATTAAGAGATTCAACCCATTACCAAACGAAGAAGAATTTAATAACCAAAAGAAAGCCTAATTTAGTGTTATGTTTGATCTTTGTACCTGTTTTTGGAGCGATACCCCTTTAGTTCAGAAGCTTCTCGAGAATCTCTTACGTCTTTGCTCATTCTTAGAGACTCCGGTATCTCCACCATCTCTGCTTCGCTCTCATAAGCATCGTATATGCATTGAAGTATTGAATCCTGCCAGAACAATGAATTATCACAATGCTTGGTTGATAGTATATAAGAGACTGAATAGAACAGAGAGAGCCCTCTTAAACATATACCAGAGGTTTGGAAGCATTGAGCCAGTGGTACATAGGCTCACACCGGAACCATGTCATTTGCCTTTTTGCAAAGTTTCTGCGTATCAAGCAAACCAAGTATTAGTTTAAAAGCGATAAGAGAGGATAACATGGGTTCTTTAAACTTTTGCAGGAGACAAAAAGTGAAGAAATGAATCAATGTGAAAGAATCAAAACAGAACTTCGACTTTCATTTATTCTCAATCACTATTTCGTCCAAAAGCTAATACACTAGATATTTCAAGTCTATGTAGAGGATTCACCTGGATGCTGTCTGAAATTTGTTCAAGAAAGCATAAAATTCTCTAGGGGAACTTTCGCCCTCATATCGACGACATTGTAATAGATATTCCATGGCCTGAAAACAAGGAATCATATTTCCATTGTTGATCAAAAACGGTATCAAAGTACGACAAATAAATTGCAATGATGAAGTCGTAAAGTATTTCATTTTTCCAACTAAATAAGAATGGACTTCCTTTCTGAACCAACTTGGTATAAGTGGATGATGATATATGCTAATAGTAATGGCTATATGTCTTAAACCGAAAAATAACTGTTATATAACATGGAGTCATGCAATTTCTAGAACCAAATCCATATTCTTCACTGAACTGGACATGCTGCCAAATTAACAGCTACAATCCACTGCAGAGCCCTTGGCTAATTATAAAGACTATGCACTAGATTAACAGAAGAAAGCCTTCTCTTCTCAGTTCGTTATTCACAACCCAGTACAGGAAATAAAGAGTTCACCTGTCTGTACCCAATGGCACGAGTTGCAGGATTTGAGTTTGGAAGAAGACCAAGATCAAGAAGCCATCTAGCTTCTGACAAAACTCCATTGGGTCCTGAGTTGAGAGACAAAGCACCAAGGAAAGATAAACTCAGAAGCAATGCCAAGCAAATATATACAAAATTGCATACGACACAGCAAAGAGCATGCAAATTGTCTCTTTTTTGGGTTATAATTAGAAGAATCAGATAAGAAAAGACTTATTACTGTAAGGTGCCATGCAATGGGGCTGCAATTGTATTCTTGCAAGTTATTACTAATTAAGTAGTAGCACTTATTTTTACCTGAAAGCATGTCTTCACATCTGAAATCAATAGATCTGTAGAGAGCAACCCGTGGGCTTGACAAGAAAAAACAAAGAAAGTCATAGTCCAAATCTGTCTCTATGTTTTGGATAGAGATATCGGCAGATGAACCGTCCTCAAGGAAGTCATCAGCATCAGGAGCAACTAAATTTACTCGAAAGGAATCATAAGGAATGCGAAAGGAAGACGGAGGCGATCCAGTTGACTGCCAGGAAAAAACATTCAAAGCAAGATTAATAGTGCATAGTTGCATACAATCCAAAATAAAACAATGATAGTTCATCAACCTATCAGGCAAGAAATCATTTATCTACAAGGGCAAGACAACAGTTGAAGTTAATAATTGTCAAACCTTGAGTATCTCGAGGCTACGGCGTAGTCTGTACCAATCATTACGAGGTAAAGAAGAAGCTTTTGGATCACCAGCATTGACCACCAACTCCACAGCTGCGTCCCAGTTATATTCGGTTTGAAAACCAACTAGCATATCATGGGCCTCAGCGATAACTTCTGGAGAAGGTTTAGGCACATCCGGCTTCCCATACATAAACCTAACATTAACAAAAGCATGTAAATGGATGAATTCTAGATTTTGCAGTATACTATAATTGCTTTTAACATTATACGAAAGAGCCACTAGACAAGTATATAATCTACAGCCATACCATCGCAGATACAATCCAGTTCCACCCGTAACAATGGGAACACGCCCTCTATTAAGAATATCTTTGGTAGCTTGCCTTCCATCATCATAAAATTGCCCCACAGAGTAGTCTAACAAAGCATGGAAAAATGTGTAAGTTTCTTCCTTTACATACATCAGTATCAGAAGCATCTACACTAGTGGCATTTGCAATAGCAACAAAGTCGACAAATACCTTGAGACGGATGCAAAATGTCGATAAGATGATGAGGCACCACCTGAATAATTCGTAAAACATACAACTTTCAAATACAATGTGATCACGAACGGCACCAACGTGAGATAGAAATGAATAAATCTTACCAAATATTTCAGAAAGATACCTTTCTATCGCTATCTGATGGCTTGGCTGATCCAACATCAAGGCCTTTATACACCTGTGATTGGGGTAAAACAAAAGCAAGAACCTTTTTAATCCACACCAAACATAGATGCGAAGTTCTGGAATTGATAAAACTAAAAACTTCAACTTTAGCAATTATCCTCAACAAGGTTTCAAATTTCAAGTGAGCTGTAACTTATTTAGAGAGTACAAGTGAGAAAATGGACCTGAACGGAGTCAGCACTGATGATTTCGCCATTGAGTCGCTTAGCGAGCTCCATGGCAAGTCTGCTCTTTCCTGCGCCGGTGGGCCCAGAAATCACAATCACCTTCTCCTTTTCAGACTTTTTCTTCTTGTTCCCGTTCAGAGGAACAGAGCAGGCCGTGGTGGCTGCGCAGAATCTCCGGCGCAGTACAAGGCTTGGCGGTTGAAGTCTCAAGTAACAGGTACGGGTCAAAAATACGCCACTGCCAATCACCATTATAAACGGATAACGAAGCTTTGAAATTTAGAATTTGGAAGATAGCACAAGTTTGCTACGGATATACTGAGGTTGATAGAAGGGAAGGAGGACGACCCGCGCGAAAGCTCATCTCGAAGAGAGACGAAGACAGTGAGCAAGGGATTAGAGAACTACGGTTCGGTTAGGTTTACACATAAACCGAACAAGCGAACCGAAATTAAACGGTTTACTTAAACCTAGACAGTTATAAACGATGTTATCATGTCGTGTTAATTACTTACACAACCAAAAAATGGAACAATTACATATGGTTTTTGATCAATTACAGGGTCCTATGATTAGGTTTTTTATGGTCGGGCTGGTAGGATTCGACCGGTTCGATCCATCTATATATTCGAAAATTTAAATTATAGGATGTGTCTTTAGTCAAGTGATTAAGTTCATTTGATTTTACATTTTCTTAAATCTATTTGATTTTATCATTTTTATCGGAGTTCGACTCTATTAAGCCGTATAACCTCGCCTATGTAGTAGGAATTGGGTATGGATCGGGATTATAAAACCAAACATACATAAAGAAATATCAAGATGTAACATGTAAAATTAGTCATATACAGAGACAAGTAGTTTATTGAAGATGCACCATAGTGATCATATATGTTGATTAAGTACACTTGTTCTCTCGAATAAGTCATATCCTTTGTAGCCACGACTGTTCCTTGATCATTGGCCACGAATTAGTCAAAAGATGGACACGAAGATCAAATAAAAGTTTTACCTCTTATCTTTCGTGGCTATTTTGACCGTAAGAGACAAAAAAACAACAAGTAAAACCGTGAAAGTTAACACTAATTAACGAATAAAGAATCTATAGAAGCAAATATTGTAATTAAAATTTCAAGTGATCACAATTCACAAATGAAAAAAGTTCATTCCTTTATGTGGCGTAGCTTCATAGTAATTATATAGTTGCACTTGAGAAAACCCAAAGCATAAAACCACATAGAAAGAGAACAATAGGGATTAGGTGAATAGCTCTCTCTCCATTAGCAGACTTGTAACTATTGTTGTGTAGAGACAGTTCCTTCTTGGCTATGTCGTCGTAGACCACGAGACCGTCAGGGCTTGCGGAATCCACCGAGAGGTTAATCAGAAACTCTTCAGATGGCCGAGAACTTATTTGTAACCTTTGCATCTTATGGCGCCTTAATTTGGATTTGGAAACTATATATTATACGAACGGTGATCTGCTTATATATATGGTCTTTAGCCACTATGCAGTTTTGTATGTATAAGGATTTCTATTCGTCACAATATCAACATTATATATAAGATTTCAAAAGTCAAAGCGTATAGTATGCTTGGAGACATTTAATGTTGCATGCAAACTCCTGAAGTTATGGCTTAAGTTATGATGAATATGATAGGTGAACTTTGCTTACGAAATTTAAACTTGTTAAAATAGCTTTTGATAGCAAGACTTATACGATTCGGCTATCCCCCCAAGAAGAGTTGAAATTTGAAAATGAAAGATATCAAAAAAAAAATTGCATCTTAAATTCTTTTGATCTAGTTAACAGTTGTAAAATTGTGGTCGTAAATCTTTTTTTTTCTTTGCTTTTTTGGTCATAAAATCTTTCATTTGTTTCGATTAGCTTTATGAAAAAGTCACATACTACAAGGAGTTATATTGTTTGTATACTAATTTTTTGGCTGCACTAAATTATATTAGCATAGACGCATTATAAATCGAGACATAGAGCGTTGACAAATAAGCACTAAGGTATATAAACTCGTTCAAAAATTTAAGATTTCTGTTTGATTGCACCGAACTTAAAGGTGCACATGCATGTGAATCTTTTCCACAAGTCAAAATGCGCGTTCATATGACAACGGACTTCTTTAAATATATATATTCATCCTAACAATATCTAGCTAGTTAGGAATACATGCTAGCTATACCATAATATCAAATTTTTATTAATCAAGAAATTCAAGGCCTTAAATTCACCAGAACAAGATAACGTAGTCCATATTCTCCGTTACATATATATGTTGTAGCTTTATGAATACAAGTTGTATGGATGCATGTACAGAATACAAGTACTATCATAAGTTTTTCATAGATTTTGTCCGGCCTGCGTCAATTAATTAATCCAACCAACTCTTGGTTAACCTGTGAAAAAATTACATATAATTTCCTACGAGCTTGCATGAAAAGAAAATATAAAAAAATACATTGCATATATGCATACCCAATATTCCCTTATTGAGAATTTAGAATGGTCATTATAGACTATTTTCTTGATCTTTTTGGTTATTCAGTTATTAACGTAATACCTACTTGGCTACAGCCTCTGATTGAGAGTGGTATGCCCATAGAGTAAACTTCATCTTTCTATTTGGAAAAGATATATATACGGAGCAACTTATTTTGACTGATCGTGCTCTACTCAATCTTGATCTGGCTGGCTACTCCTTTCCTGTGGTTAAAGCTTTTTCTGTGACAAATTTTCAATTTGAAGAAGTCAAAATTGGATATTACGAGCCAAAAAAAATATATGAAAGTGAAGCGTAGAGTCGGCCAACCAATGGGAAGGACATCATAGGGCTGATATCCGTTGACAAAA
>Ga0041059_1000274_pt1 | contig 35884 bp, 19 predicted proteins | sample AraColnosormetaG_FD_56232 | JGI IMG/M metagenome (GOLD analysis project Ga0041059, IMG submission 56232) | Arabidopsis roots microbial communities from North Carolina, USA - Col MF nosort | ecosystem: Host-associated > Plants > Roots > Unclassified | place: USA: North Carolina | collected...
AAAATATGCATGAGATAAGCGGTATGACGGCAGACAAAATAAAAAAAAAAAAAATAGTAAGAACAATATATTTGAAATCATATCAAGAGAAGCTTAAGTAAGTGAGATAGTGATCATACATACAAATCCAGAGAAGGATACATCAAAAATGATCTTCTCTTTTTTTAGTAAAAACATTATTCAGAAACGGACACACAACAGAAAGAAATTGACCCCAAAAAGATTAATCAAATAGAGATTTGTATTCTCTCTTTGAAGACGCTTTCTCATCACTCCTTTGTCTCTCCGTCCTTGTGTTTCCCCTTCTTTGGCTCAACGAAACAGAAGCATGAACAACAAGGCAGCTGAAACAAAAACTTCATCGTGATTTGGAATTGGCTCAACAGTACTACTTCGATATATATGCCTTTTATATTTAATATTATGCCTTTGTTCTTCCAGTTTCAGAATGATTTTTGGGTTTCCTTTATTCGTTTCAGATTTTTGGATGCTTTGCCAACCAAGTTGATTCTCCCTTGAAAAGAAGATGCCTCATTCTAGCTACCACTTATTTGGGGCAGAATCATAATTTTGTAAATTGAAAATGATTTTGCACATCAGGATGCCTTTTTCAGAGGGCTAGATTTATATATTTATGTACTATATTTATTTAATAAATTATCATAGTAATCTTGTTTTCATTAGGTTAGAGTTTCCAGGGTTTCATGCTTTCATGTGTTTTGTGAAAATTTCTTCATTATTAATTTTATACAAACCTTTACAAAAATGAACTAAACGCTTTTAAAATGATAAAACACCAAATGCTCTACAAGTAATACTTAAATGGATTTGGCAATCAATGATCGCGAGTAGCATTTTATATTCTAATACTCGAAAAAAAGAAATCAAGAACCATTGATTATGTCAAGCAAACAACAAGGTTTTCTTGTGTATATTCGATAACGTAGGCCTTACGCTATCGTACAAGAAGTTAATTAGAGCTAATATACTAAAGTCTCCGAAAGAGTACTTTGTTGTATATACAAACAAACAATTGAAAATGTATACATGTTTTTAGACGAGAGATTTAATTATATCTAATTAATTTTTAAGAATTTTCATTTATAAAAAGTGTAAAAACCTGAAATAAATCGTTGGAAACAAAAAAGAGAGAACAATGGCTCTGCTTGAATACCTATTTAATTTGGAGGTGATAGTACGAACTTAAATGTGTAAAAAAGAGACAGATGCATGAAACAACTCTCCTCAATTAGCCCTAGGGCTAACAAGCTAATTCGAACATGTTAATTAATTGAATCTCTCCGTACAAAATTGGACACCCGATCAAAGAGGAGTGCCACATATAAAATTAACAGATTTAAACTAACAAATGAACGACGTGAATCAACAAAAAAAAAATATCCTAAAAAAAGGGCCAACACTTAAAAAAACAAAATTAACAACCACAAAAATAAAACAAAAACTTACACTCTGTATTGCCCTTTTTTATCCCCAACAAAAGCATCCCACATTTGTTCTTCTGCAATATCACTTCTATTTCTCCCTCCTTTCACAAGGAAGGGCGTAGAAGAATCCACCATAATAGTTCTATAACCAGATAATAAAAACATTTAAATTTCATCAGCAAAACAAAACAAAGAAAACCAAATGGGTATCAAGATCTTGTTGATCCTTGGCCTCTTGACCCTGGCTGTAGTCGCCGAGTCAGCCAATGCCACATGGACCCTTACCAAATCTTGTGTCAATGGCCAAGGTTGCATTGGAGAGGATGGTGAGCTTGACTACTTGATGGATTCTGAGACCAACCGGCGCCAACTAGCCGCGAGGCGCAGCTACATCAGTTACGGTGCTCTCAGGAAGAACAATGTGCCGTGCAGCCGACGTGGCCGGTCTTACTACGATTGCAAGAAGAGGAAAAGGGCTAACCCTTACAGACGTGGCTGCAGCGTCATCACGCATTGCTACAGGCAAACTTCTTAATTTCGGGAAGCATTTATACAAACAATATGATTGAAGAAGCGAGAGGGCAAATAATGCAAAAATAAAAACAAAAATTGAATACAAACAATATATTTATACCAACGTATGGTTCTTGATATTGCCCTCTTTTGTTCCTCTTAACTATCTTTAATCATCTTTTTCATTTTATATATAATCATGATGCATATACGCTCATTTCATCTGTTGTTCTTCTTTTATATTTGTGCAGAAATTGTTGTATTTCGTTTGTGTCTATAATTAAGTGTTGTTTAATTTCCATTACCTTGTGCTATGTGTTAAATATTAAGCTTTGTATACAGAACCTTAAAAAGAAATTGGAATTGTTGACGACGTTTGCATTGTCTCTTAACATATGTTAGAATTGTATCAATTTATACGACTCCTTGTTTTATAATGTCATCAAGTGATTGCAACTCAAGTGGTATCCTGCTTTGATAAATTTACTCAAACAAAATTCGAGAGAAACCAAAATTTGTAAGAATAATATGCATCAGGTTTACCATATGGAATAATTCGGTTCTTGTTGCGTATGCTTTGCCCAGACTCTCCGAAGATTGATTGAGTTCATGAGATGTCACCATTGAAAAGTATCTTCCAAAGTTCTACAATGCGCAAATAAAGAGAAAATTAGGGCATAGGCCATAGGGTATGAGTTTTCAAAAAGTTTGAGAAGATGTTAAACGTCACAAAATAACCAATCTACTAAATACTAATATAGAGAAAGTGAGCCAAAACTGTCACTAACATTTAGAATGATGGCTTTGATTGGTATTCTAAGATGATGGTACAAAGTGTAATACTTTTTTTTTTATCTGCTGTTACAAGATAAAAATGATGGTATACACTGCGGGACCGGTCCAAAGTGGTCAGCTTCTAAAGCAGAATTTTGTTTTTTGGCCCATTAACACAGATACAAAATAAATAAATAAAAAAACACAAAACCCATTGTTTGGCCTACAAAAGTTTAAGTTATCCCGTTATGCACTGCATGTATTTCTTGAATTTTCTTCCATAAATGATGGCCCTAAAAATGGTGATATGGGTATTATATGTACCATTCAAATCTGGTGACAATTAATACATATCATAACTTAAATGAGATTTTCACTGATTCATAACAAACTATCTAAAGATGACTTACCATAAAAGAATGTATGGATCAGACTATGGGACGTAGTGTTTACCCCGTAAATCATTTATATGAAAGTTGATTAATTCTCTTCATAAGAGTGAAACATCATCAGTCAAAAGACCGATACGTGTCATTAAACATAATTAACTAAACTCTTTATCTTTCATTCCAAAAGTTAATGATACATTTATTATTGTACTATTTTACTATATGTTATTAGTTTTATCATGCTATGTTTGAGGTTTTTTCGTTAATTTTTTTGTAGTTTTAACTTAAAATATGAATAGAATGATAGTATATCTAGCTAATAGTTTGAATATGTTATTTTCTTTAATTTTTATCAATACAAAATACATTTAGAGAGTAATGAGTACATAAGAGGAACTACATCATCAAGTTATATATAAAATTAGTTTAGGATAAAAATGATTTCAAGAGTGTATGAGTGATACATTGTTGGGAAAGTTGCTAGAAAATTTGTTTCGATACTTGGTGATACGTTAGTTTCAATTACATGAATGAATGATTAGAAAACTAAAAATTTACATTTATCAAAATATGACACTAAATAAAATAAAATACATTTTGAAAAAAGCGTGGGTAATCTTTGTTTGTTTTTTGAATATCTGAAAATTTCAATCCCAAAAGCCTTTTCTAGAGGCGGGACTCACACCAAATTAAATTCATCTCATTAAAAGAATAAATCATTTCCAACGGACGTTGAATTTATCGGCTGAGAGATTTACCATTAGGCCAACACCGGATTGGGATAATCACCTAGTAGAAATGAATATGCAAAAAAAAAAAAAATTGGTAATCCTTCCAAATTAATTTGCAAATGAAAATTTAGAACCATGTTTAGTTCTCTATAGAACAAACTGTTCTACAAATGTTTAGATTGCAATAAATCCATCAAGATCTTATTAACAAATGAGGAGAAAGAAACAGTATAATATTAGTTAGCGAGTGTATTCGCAAAAGTCCAAGTTTTTGTAAGAATATAATTGTCATCAATCAATTGTTGTCACACCAAGCATAACAGAAACTTACAACATAACATAAAACAAAAGCAAAACTAGGGTTGATCAATGATCATGAGGTGAAGGCGCCGGCGAGTGAATCGGAGTCATCGGAAAGAGAGAGAGAAGTCGAGGCTCCGTATCCCTCGGAGTTGTCGACGGTGACGGGCGCAAATAAAACCCTTTCTCCTTGATCGATCTTTCTTGGTCATCATCGAAGCTCGGTTTCGAATCACTAGGGCTCTGACTAAAAGACCCCGGTCGATAAAACGGATCAGACATGAGAGGAGTGTCAGGGCTGAGATCGAGAGCCGGAAAATTCAAGATGGTGGGAGTGAGAATCTCGGGTGGCCCGGAATGGGTCGGGTTGATGTTGAGATAATGCTTCATCGAGTTGCGACGTTCGGAGAGTCGGAAGGACGAAGATTGTTTCTTGTTGGTCACGGCTTTGATCGGAGGGATTGAGTGAAAAGGAGGAAATCTCGGGTCGGGTTGGTGGGTCGGGTTCTTGGGGATTCCGGTGAGCAGTTGGACGACTTGCTTGAAGGAAGAAGGATCGGTTCGGATGAAAGTGGTTTCATACATGTCGTCTTTAACGTATCTGGTCGGTGTAGTGGTGCAGCTGCTTGGTGAAGGAAGCAAGTTCTTTGCTTTATCTCTGTATCTTGGTGATTTCTCCATTGATTGAGAAGAGAAGTTCAATGGATGTATATTTATGTTTTACAAGCAATATAATCTCTTGTTATATAAGATCAGAAAAAAAAAATTTAGTTCAACATTATATGAACGTGTTTATGGTAAGAAAGTTAATTAATTTTTTTGGCATAAAATAGTATAACTCTTTTATTTAGATTTTGCATATATTTAATTTTATTATTTGGAAAGAAATTTGTTCTTTTGGATTGGCTTGGTGAGAAATGTACAAGTGGTACATACATATTGACCTTCCCATTAGGGTAAATATGACTAGCTATTTGTAGAATTGTAATCTCATGTCACGCGCCACTGTCAGAGTTAGGAACTGCCAACGTTTGTTGGTGTGTGGACCTGTTGACTTGTGATTTTCATAGTAATGAGATTATTAGTCAACATATTTTTAGTCAACGCATTTACCTTCTCAAAATTTTCAAAAGAGTATCTAACCATAGATATGGGATTATATTAGTCAATACATTATTAGTCAACACATTGATTTCACAAAATCTTGTTTTTGACCACAAAATCTTTGTGAAGATAATACTGCAGATACATTCAAAAACTTCCCATAATTCAAAATATGATAAATGTGCGTTATTAGTTATTACACAAAAATTCAAATATGAGTCATCTGTGTTGGATTTAGGCATTTAGCTTATTAAAAACTTTTCTTTCCAAACTCATTGTGTTTTGTGTATCGTTCACGGAGTAATTATGAAGAAACTAGAGAAGTTTTGAAGCACTAAACAAAGCTAAACATCAAAATATTTCTTTTTCTTTTAATGATAGAAGGTACCCAAGCTAATCTCTAACCATAAAAGAAGATGTTTATTGATATCAAAATCAATCATTATTAACCATAGAACGACAAGACGATAATGACCACCATTACATGGTTGAAACATCAAATTTTTAACAGCTAGACATTTCATAATGCAAGATGTTCCATCAAGCACAAGATCATACCACTCGACCTTTCCCCATATTTCTCCTCCTTCGCGCCTTTCGAGGGCAATCTCTGCACACCAAATTTCTGTTGTCTCGCTCATTTTCTCTATTTTATGCAAAAACACAACTAATTTTCTACCATAACTTGTTGTGAATGATCGTGGACCGTCCAAACGTAGTTTTAATTCCACACCGTTCACCACTTCCCAAATCCTCTCTTTCGGGTCATACGCTCTTATACAATTCATGTGATTATCATAGTAGTACAATACATCGTCTATAACACATGAACTAGCTAGACCATTTTTCAGAGTGCAACTAAAAATATAAATATGTAGGAACAAGTTAATCCAATGAGATCTTATTATGGAATGAAGTCTTGGGTAAGTAATTTGTTATTGGGTGATTTTGAACGATTGTAAAGTGTTATTAAGTTATACCAACCCATCTATTTACCATGTTTTTGCCAAAAGATATATGTGTTGTCAAAAATATATAGATTATGTAAGTTTAACAAAGTCAATAAACTTTATATATTTTGCCAAGTTGCCTAATTAATTTTGATTCATCTTTCAATTGAAGATATATAATGATGATAAATGATAGGAGATCTACTAAATTTTAACTGATCTTACAGAAAGTTTTTTCCTAAAATCAATTATACAATAATGACAAACTTACGTACAAAGATGACTGTTCGTACTCGTAGGTCGAAATCATAGATAACATTTTTATATATGGCATCAGAGGTTTCGTACAAAATGAACAAATGTACAGTATAATTATGAAAGAAAATTATTGTACTAGTTGCTCAACACTTGTCAATACTTGTTCTGATATGATGGTGTTGGAGATAAATTTGGTCATTTCGATTCCTAATGAATTAATATATAGGCTAATATATCAACGGTTGTGTTCATTAACATCCACATAACATATTCAGAGTCTCTTTTATTTAGCAAACTATTTTTTTCTTTTTTCTTTTGGGGTCACGAAGATAAGGAATTAACAAGAAAAACCTAATATGTAAACGTCACCACTTTTTATTTAAGAAGCAAATTAGAAAGATTAACACTACCAGAAAAGCCCATACAAAGAAACCAAGCTGATACATATTCAACACAATCATTGATTAATAAAAGTTTAAGTAGCTCTTATAACACCATCTCATTTGGGGCAGGTAGGTTCGAATGCGAATGGACCAACGTTGTACACACTGTACTTGAACCATCTCATGATGGTCGAGGAAAATCCTGGTTTCAAGACCGGCTTTAGAACGGAGCCCTTGCCTCCATCGTGGAGTGACGACACTTTGCTGCACTTGGTGTCTGGAGACTTCACGAGGAAAGCTCGACAACCTTTGATATCGTAGTTGGTCACCGTCTTAGGGGCCAGGAGCATGAAGTATCCGTTCTTGTCCGTCTTTGTCTCCGATATTGAGTTCTTCTTGTTCTTGCACACAAGTCTCACCACCGCATCTGTATCCCCAGATAACACAAACGAAATAAAAAGTGAAAATATAGTACTTGGATAGATTTGTTATACAGAAATTGTTTTAAAATAATGCAAGAGCATGTATTTGTTTAGATTAGTTATGGTAAATTTACCCTCTTTTTTTAAGAAGGGGCATGACTTGAACAAGATTTTCTTACTAGTTGAGCTAAATTTGGTATTATAGGAAACTTGGGGAAAACAATGACAAGGCTTCGCTACAGTAGATTGTCTTAACCAAAAACCTATTGATTATAATTAAATTAAATTCAAAAGCATTGAAAGAAGTTACTTAGTTTTCCATGGTATATTTTATGTTTATCAATTCGTGAAGGGACCAGAATGATACGACCGGCTCTGAACTAATCTCGCTTGGTAGCATATAGTTAAAAGTTTACACAAAAAGTTTTGAACAACCGACAATGAGATTATGATACATATAACATATGCCTAAAATAAATGTAAAGGATGAAGTATGCATGCAGCATACCTTTAGCAAAAAAAAAGTATGAATGCATGGGATTGAAGTGTGGACTTTTCACATACGGACATACCACGGTCCACAGGTGCGTATATTAAGGGTTCGAGTGATTTTTAGGATAATATATAGACTTTCATATCATGAATGTATATAAGTGAGTACCTTTAACGGGTTTAGCGCCTTGGACGTTGTTGACGCCCGCGTACTTGCAAGCTTTGCAGTAGACCACACCTCTAACTGCCACTAGGGTCTTGTTGTACTTAGGAGGGTAAACTGGTGGGAGAACAGGAGGTTTGATCGGTGGGAGAGTTGGTAACTTAATCGGAGCTTTGGCTGGTGGGAGAGTTGGTAGCTTGATCGGAGCTTTGGCTGGTGGGTAGGCTGGTAGTTTGATGGGAGCTTTGGCCGGTGGAAGAGTTGGTAGTTTGATTGGAGGTAGGGGAAGGTGTTGGGGAAGGCTATGGAAGGGATCTGATGAACCAGGTTGATTCACTCCTAAGGTGAAAACAGAGGAAGTGAAGCACAAAAGTGCAAAGAGAGTTAGAGAAACACTCTTACCAATGATTCCCATCTTTGTTCTTTTGTTTTTCTTTGTGTGTGTGACTTTGGGTTGATGTGACTTGGGTGTATTTATAGGAGATATCGGGCTACAATTTTTTATACTTCATATAGATACTAGAGAGTAGAGGCATACACAGCACATGTACACAACTGGCGAGAAGTTTCCGATCGATGTAGTCCCGTTAAAGATTTAGATTTAGATCTCCTAACAGGTTTGAATACTTGAAGCAAGAAACTCGATATTGATTTGTAGTACAGTCACTTCCCGGGTTTTTTTAATAGAATAAATGAAAACTTCGTCAACCTACCTGAAGTTTATTTTTTCTGATGAAAAGATAATAATTAACGAATGCATCACAGCTGAATTCAATACAGTGTTTAGTCATATATATGTTAATATTCAACAAATTAATGTTATGATTTGAAAGTTTTATGAGAAAATTATAGTCATGTATATGTGAATTTCTTATAGTTTGTGAATTTAATGAGAGTTAGTAAAAAAAAATATAGATATAATTTTACAAATTCTATTGGACAATATGTAAATTTACAGTGTAACTTTCAATGCAAATATCTGGGATATAGATAGTATTAGTGCATGAGTTTTCATTCATGTTCCATGTTTTGTGGTCCTTAACATGGGCATGGCAACAAGATGCGCCTGGTGCGGCTTCAACACATTACAACACATTTAAAAGTTCAATTAATATCCACACTTCTGTTTCTATTTATTTGGGTTTCCAATTTGATTAAATTAGCAAAACGGTGCCTATAAAATTATTCTTAGATCAGGATAAGATAAAATACGTTAAAAAGTCAACTAGATTTTAATGAAACTGGTAAAACAATGCCCGTGTAATTATTCTTAAATCAGGAAAATAACTATTAAAAATTGATGTTAATTAATAGTGGAAACTCTTTTGGTCTAGTGTTTTACAAAAAAGATTTATACTTTCATCGTTTCACGTCATGCATAAGATTTCATTTCCTAAACTATACAATGCCTTGGAGATTATAAGTGCAATTCTTTTGGAGGTTCTGAATAAAGCTATGTGAGATCAAATACTTTTTGAAAAATTCCAAGCTTCGCAAACGTATGGTATAGCGTCACATGTAATATTTAGAGTGTTGAACCACAGAACTTTGATAAAACGTTAAATGGTACGGTGATATGTATTTAGTTTTTAGGATTGGTATTAACCTAAACCAAAAAAATAAAAATAAAGCGTGAAGATATACATAAACGTAAACACAATGGCCTTAAGCTTTGAGAGAAGAGGTAAGACAGATATACGCTAGAGTAAACCATAAACTAGGCCTAGGGGTGAAAGTTTCTAACTTTCTATACTTCAATGATCAATCTCAAGATAACAATGAGATCGACATGCAATAATTTGAGTTAATTTGGGTTTGAGTTGAAGGAAGTTTTCATACGCATTTTTAAGCCATGAGGCCCAATGATGTTTTGACAAAAAAATAGAGGCCCATGATGTATCAAGTCTCATATTTCATTTGGGTTAAAAATTGATGTAAATAGAAGTAACAGTGACTTTTGTTACCCACAATTTGAAGAATTATATGCATAGAATAATTTTTTATTTTTATAATAGTAATTATGTTAGCCATAACTTAAAGAAGAAAAAAAAATCAAAAAAGAAAACGAAAATAGTGAGAGTACGTGATCAGCTACGACGGCATCCACAATACGTAAGTGGGCTATATATTATTGTGAAGTGTGAAGTCTTCTAACAAACAAACAGAATTTCAAAATTCAAATTCAAATCCAAATCACACGAGCGAGAGAGAGCAGATAATCGCCACTCGCCAGAGCTATTGATTTCGCTTCATCGAATCTCACACTCTCTAAGTTTCGTCTGCAATGTCGTCTACCAGAAGAGGCACTAAGAGAACTCGGCCAGAGCCGCCGCAATCGCTCAAGAAGCCAACACCGAAAGCAAAACTCCCGGACGAATTGGATGTCGATGTTTCTAGGTCCGTTCTCGTGTTTTCTTTTGCTTCGTCTTCTTCTTTTTCTTCGTTTCTTCTGTTTTTTTGCTGAAATGTGACTCGCGATTGTGTTTCCGTGTTGATCGTGTAGCGATTTCAAAGGAATCATGTCGGCGTTGCAGCAATTCAGAGAGAAAGCGCACGAAGATGGCCGTAAGAAGAAGGAAGAAAGCATTTCCAGGTCATATATCTCTCCGTTACATGTTTCTCTCTGATTAGGTTATGTAAACTTCGATTTCATCATTCACTATGCAGTTATCGAGATATTCATGTCGATCGCTCATGTGCATTTGTTGATGGAGCGTTTCTTCTAATTGTTATCGTTGGTACATGAATTAGATCTGGATCTTGTATCGCAAATCAATTTATCAAGTAGATATAGCTAGATGAAGCTAAGGTGTTTGATCATTTGTTCTAGCATTTGATATTGGTTGATCTGTTGTGAAATTGGTTATGGTATGCTCATGTATCGCTTAAACTAGAAAGCATATATATGTTCGATTGATAGATATCAAGCTCTTTTATATGTGGATTAGTCTGGATCTTGTATCGCAAACCAAATATCAACTAGTTTTAGCTAGATAAAGTGTTCGATCATTTGTTCTAGCCTTTTTGATATTGGTTGATCTGTTGTGAAAGTGGTTGTGGTATGCTCTTGAATTTCATAATCTATAAAGCAAATGTTTGATTGATAGATATGAAGCTCGTTTAGTTTCATAGATACAGAATGATCAGTCTTTTGTTCATCAGCTCTGAAGCACTCAGCTATCTATTGTGCAACTGGTTTTGGTATTGCTCTTTGTCTCCCTTAAACTAGAAAGCAAATGGTTGATTGATAGATATGAAGCTCGTTTGATTTCTTAGATACAGAACGTTTAGATGTTCAGACTTTTGATTTTGATACTCAACTCTGAAGCAATCGGTTGATTTGTATCACTACTTGGTATCTAGTAGCATGGTTTTGTCATTTATTGTTCCAGAAAGATAGAATCATCTGAGGATTGTGAGTATCCTGCTTTTGAAGTGTCGTTTGTTTTATATTTGAATCTTTCTTTAATCCTTGTGTATCTTTCTGGCAGTGTGTCCACTGAGGTGAAGTCAAAGATTGACGAGCTGAAGTCAAAACTTGAGAAAGAAAGGTAGGCTATGTTGTTGAGGATAGATGTCTGATATTCAATTACATGCTTTGTGAATGTTGGTTTGCAAGATTCTGATGAATTGTGTCCTTGACTTACAAAATGCAGACAAAACTTTTCCAAAGCACTTTCAAAGAGTTCAAAGGAGGTCTGAACAAACATCCTAAGACGATGTTCAACTTAATTTAGCCTTTAGAAATGTACAAGGATCTGACCTGATCCATTTTTGCAGTGTGAGAATATTTTGAAGGATGAAGCTGCCAAGTTTGAGGAGCTTCATAAGAAATTCGTGAAAGACAAAGCTGATCATCTACAAGGCTTGAAAGGTATTCTGGTTTTGTCATCTCTTACTGTTGGGCGTCAAAAGTGTAGATTTCTTTCATTAGCTAATTGGGATGTTACCAAAAGTATTGAACATGTGTTTCTGCTTTACAGACACTATTTCAAAGTTTGAGGAGGACAAGGAGAGGCTCTACATGCGATATGAGCAGCTAAGTAAGCAAACCAACCCCTTATAATGACACCACTGTTATGAGAAGATGGCAAAACTTACTCACTTCCACCTGTAAATAACATATAGGGAAGAAGGAGAAGACAATGATAACGGAACAGGAGAAGTTCTGCACTGAAAAGCTTGCTCAATTGGAAGAGTCACTGAAGAAAAAGAAACGGGTAAATTAAAGCCTGTTTGATCTTGTTATACATACTCTCTCTTTAATCTTGTTATATGACTGAACTATGAATTCTCTGGGTGTAGGGTGACAAAACTTTCAGCATACTGAGGAAAACTCTCGGCTCTTTTCTGGAAAACGAGGCTTCTGATGAGGAATTCCCACCTGATGAGTGAAAGATTAACGTCTTTTTCACTTGACGCTAGAAAGGTAAAAAGCCCTTTTACTTTGATCAGCCACCCCAGACATTTCTTTCAAGTTTTCTTTCCCAGCAGAAAACACACTTATCTCAAGTAGTGTTTCAAGACTTTGAATACTATGAATATGAACCTTATTTTCTTCTATGTTATAGTTTGAAATGAAAGATTAATTACATTTTAGCTGGCTTCACCACAAGTTAGCTAACAATTATATTCACCACAACTCTGATTCATAAAGAGCTTCAATTATTGATTATGGATATATAGTTGTAGTTAAAGCTTATCAACCGCTCCTCCAGCAATCACACTTGTACATGGTGAAGCTGGTCTAAGCATCACCTTGGCTGCTCCATAATCACCCTCTTATCTATAAAACAAAACCAAACAAACCCATCTAATTCATAACTAAAACATTCAGGAACATAAACCCTCCCAAATTGCTCCCGAAGTTTTAGCTCCAAAGCCTATCAACCAACTGATTCTTCTAAACATTTGTGAACAATGCAAACATCAGTTTCATAAGACCATATAAACCAATTGAATGTTGAACTATTCATAAGAGTTCAATTTGGATAAACTAATTTATTGTTTTTTGATTAAATATGAAACCGACCCTTAATCTATAGCTAACATAAACTTCATTTTCCTAGGACCAAAGACGGAATACGAAACGCAAAAGTCAAGTGTAGTTTGGTTACCATCTCCGAAATCTAAAACCTAAACCGAAACCCAAAATTCAACTAGAAGGAAATGTGAATCTCACAAGAACTGGATTTGGAACTTAGATGAACGTATGGGCAGAGCAAGAAGGTGATTAATGAGTTGCTGTTTCTTGTTATCATCATCAGCATCAATTTCGACTTTCATCACTTGAAGAAACCGCATTTCCCGCAAAAAGCACGTCACTTGTCTGAGCTCTCTATCACGTCCTCTATACCCATATATCTCCAACACCTTCACTTCATTTCGATCAATGAAGACTCCCTGATTACTTACACAGTGCAAGCCCATCACAAAGAGATCACCATTCATACAGAGTTAGGATTGTACGTAATACTTGACGCGGAAGCATGTGGATTAGTTAACTGCGTATATATTAAGTTTGGATTTAGACACCTTGAGCACAAAAGTTTCTAGCTTTGTAGTGAAACGTGAGTCTCTTGAGGGTTTTGTGGGATATAGAGTATACTTTGCTTTCTATACGTTGTCATCTAAGTGTTGGATAATTAACTGACCATGAAAGTGTTGTAAGGATAATTCCTCAAGTATTGGACAACAACAAAGCATTTTATGGCACAAGTCTTCGCATGTATACCAAGTTGAATGGAGAAGGAGACTCTTTTGCACTGAAAGAAACACTTGTGGTAATTATGATATTCGATCTGGACCATGATCTTAATTTTCGAATTTGTCAAAGACTGTAAGTACTAAATTGGGCTTGATGGGCTCTTCATTGGACTAACATAAATGTCTCGGACAAGTGTATGTGTTCTTCCTTGTACATTTTCACCTGCAACCTTATCAGCCATAGCTATAGCATTCTGAAATAGAATCGGTCAATGTGAACTTTTATGGGAGAAGAAAGGATTTACTATTTCAAAATAAACATATTTTCTCATGAATTACATCATTACAAGAAATCTCAACAAAAGAGGATGAAAATGTTAAAGCGAAGATGAGTTTTCACTTCCAGAGTTCTTCCATGGGGATTCCACGCTCTTGTGCAACATCGCGGAACTGTCTCATCTGTTGTACTGCTGCAAGAGTGGCTCTCGCATTGTTGAGAGCATTGTTGCTTCCAAGCTGTTTCCCCAATGCATTCTCGACTCCTGCCATCTCTAGCACAATCCTAACCGCTCCTCCAGCAATCACACCAGTACCTGGTGAAGCAGGTCTAAGCATCACCTTGGCTGCTCCATAATCACCCTCTGATCTATAATACAAAAACCAAACAAAACCCTCTTAAAACATAACTTAAACCCATCTCCAATTGTTCCAAAACATAGCTCAGTGGCCTATTAACCAACCGATTCTTCTAATTGATTGTGCACAACACAAAGATCAATCTCATAAAACCAGCATTCTGAGTAACAACTTCCATAAATCAATCCTTAAACCAAGCAAATCATCACATCCAACACAATGCTAAAAAGACTAAACCCCACAATCTTAGCTCATTGTCTACTGATTAACAAAAACCGATTCTTCTAATCATTAGGGCATTATTCAATATTTTAACTTTTGTGCACAATGCAAACATCAGTTTCGTAAAACAAGTACCATAACACCAATCTGTAAACCAAACAAACCCATCACAAATCCAACACATGACTGCACAATACTAATCCCAAAATCTTAGTTCATCACCAAGTAAGACTTTTACCATCCAAAACCAATTCTTCCAACAATTAACACACATTACAAACATCAAGTCCAAAACTTTGATTACCTGTGAGGGAAAGTAGAATACTTAGTCATAGGAACTTGAACAATGTTTCTCCTAGCATCAATAGCAGATTTCTGAACAGCAGCAACAACTTCTTTAGCCTTAGCACAACCAACACCAACATTCCCTTGTTTATCACCAACAACAACGATAGCTCTAAACTTCAATTGCTTCCCTCCTTTAACAACCTTAGTCACTCTCCTAACTTGCACAACTCTCTCTTCAAACCCATCTCTAATCTTATCTTTCTTTGGCTTCCCACCAATACCTGAACTCTTCTTATGCTTTGAGTCCATCACATAAATATCTTTCCCAAGCATACTCTCACCACTATACGCAGGTCCATAGAGCTCTTCAAAAGCGGTAGCGATCTCTTCCTCTGTCTCGTCGCTTCCTTCGTCGAAATACGGAGGAGAGACGAATCCTTCGGGAGCAATTGGTGGGTCGAAGACGACATTTGCGGTTATTTCTGGTGTTTCGTCTTCGAAGAAGATGGTTTCGGTATCGGTCGATGAGGCTTTGACGAGAGTGAGAGATGAGAAGCGGCGGTTGAGGAAGGAGGAGAAAGAGACGATGGATTTTGTGGAGGAAGAGGAGATGAGAGAAGAGGTTCGGGTGTGGAGTGAGAGTGAAGAGAGTGATGAGAGAGCTGATGCTGTCGCCATTGAAATGGAGGAGCTTTTTTGGATGAGGAAGGAAGTGAGAATGAAGCAAAAGGCTTATCCAGCACCAGATCGTAAAAACTGTAAAGATAATTGTGTTGGGGCTTTTAAAGTAATTATCAAGTTTCTTTACAAATTGGCCACAATATATTTTATAATAACATTTGAACCCTCATATCCTTTTGTTTGAATTTGGGCTCTTCGCTCACTCCTCCCTCTTTGTGGCCCAATGAAGTTTCTTCAAGCCCATACAAAAGTAACTAGTAGTAATCCACATCAAACCCTATAGGCTTGCGGATACATCTTAGGTTTACTAAATCTTAAAATAGAAAAGATCAGTGACCATATGCTAATTCAACATTTTATTTTTACATACTTTGGTCATTTTTAATATGGACTTTGTTTTAATTAAGATCGATTATACTAACTACAATCGCATATGACACCAACGAGCAACGTTAATTGCTTTTATGATTTTAAAAGTATGTGATTTGCAAACTAATTAAAAGGTGACCATATATAAAAGAGTGTACTACAAAAAGGGCCTACTACTATTCAATTAACGTTGCTCGTTAGTGTCACGTGGGGAAGTTAAGGTTCCCACTTCCCCCACCACTTCTCTCAGTTCTCTTCTTCTTTTTATTGTCCCATTCCAAATTTTAACCAACACATCAAGCAAACTTCATTAATTTATGTTCAGTGTTGTAGTTGCAAACGTTATTTATTATTTTACGTTTACAAGTTTAGAACTAGTTCGAATCGTGATAATCTTGAATAAATCATAACTTTGTTCATCTAATCATAAGAACATAGAACTTTGACATGGTGTCTCCGGATCTTGTTGACTTAGTTCTATCTTAAAGTTAAGCTACACATATTATAGGGACCCCATATTATAGTACCCAAACAAACAATTAGAGAGTTTGTATGCAAATCCATAATATTTACCGTAGAATTGTATGGGTTTAATGAGGAAAGAAAAAGAAAAGAAAAAGAAAAGAAGAGAAGGACACTGAAGGAGAATGTGATGCTGCTGAATAAAAGATACAATCAAAAAATTGACAGGCAGTACAATAATGATAAGTAGTGTCATGACAGCTGACGACTCTACTGCCCAATCTTGACGTTATTTATTTTTGTCCATTTTTTCTTAAGATATTATTTCAACTTAAAAGAAGTAGAAAATAAACCATAAGTGCATAACAATATTCCTTTTATAAATTGGGTTCAAGATATTGATTCGATTCTGTTTATTTCAAGTGTCGTGGAACTCAATTTTATGTTATGCCTGCCTCGGCAACAAAGATTTTCGTTCAAGTGGCTCTATGAAAATAAGTTAGGGCAAACTAGATCGATTGATGTAAACACAAATAGAGCTAAATAGTGGAGATAGTAAACTGGTGATTTTGTTTCGTAAATAGTCAAAAGGAGGGGGTGACAAAAAATAGATTTGTCCCTTACCTCTAAGAGATATAGAGCAAAACGTTTGCATAGCGCTGTACCATTTCCTTCTATATTTTATATATGTGGATGTGCATGGATCTAGCTGATGACATAACACGGCAAAATCATTTAACATTTGATTAGCATTGGCATCAATATTTGACGACGCTCCTCATTATTTATATATGTGGATGTGCTGATGTGCATGAATCTAGCTGATGACATAACCTAGTATATGTGCATGGTTTTATGGTGTGAACAAGTTTTTTTTTTTTCTTTTCTTGGTTTTAGGTGTGAACTTTAAGTTAGAGATGATCTTCAAATCTCACGAACCACAAACCTCCTTGCACGTTAAGAATAGCCTCTCTTTTTTTCTTTTGTTGCTTCTAGTCTCAGAGTGTCTTCGAGATATGTGTAGTCTTTAGTGTACCCTGAGACCTGAGTACAAGATCGAAAAGAAAATATCTCGAATAACAGAGTTGTGTTTGCTGTTTTTACCATTTAATTATGCTAATATCTTTGTTTTACATAATACCAATTGAAAAATGAATACATAATTCAAGTTTGGACCATTCTTGTATATCCACTTTTGGCTTCGTGGCCCCGATAGCTAATTTGATTGACCTTATCATCTACACCAAACAAGAAATTAAATTGTCAAATTAATTTAGTGGTGGCCCTATACTATAAAATCGTAAACACTTCTTTTTGAAACTAAATATAAACCTTACGACACATTTATGTGCAAATTAGTGGACATATTCCTCAGTAATAACGTTTTTACAAACCTACAGTTGGATAAATTATTGAGTCACTCCATGATTAAACCAACAACATAAGAGAAAAATAAAATAGTACACTACGAATGATCTTTTAAATATGTTATTCTTTTTTGATACAGAAACTTTAACTACCAAAAAAAAAAAGCGAATGATTCATAAAAACGCAATGTGGTATGTTTGGTCTGTTTTTTAGTTCGAATCTCAACTTCTTGTTACCACAAAAATAAAACATTACACAATGTAAATTTACTGTTCAGTCTTGCTTTTCCAATCACTACATTAGCACATATTCTTCACATGTATTTTCCACTAATCTCGCGACAAAATGTTCACAGTGTTTCTCAGTTTCTCTCTCTCAATATTTTCTTGTCAAACAACATGCATATTTGAACCCGCATGGTGAAATAGCATCGGCATTAACATGATCAACCACAAAATAAACCGGGGTGGTGTCATAGCATCGACATTAACTTAAAACTACAAAATAGAGCTGGGTCCTCGTCAGGTTTTAAGGATACATATGTATGCATGTATGCATATACAAAATAATAGAGCACTAAAGCTTGTTCGTACTCTTTTTTACACAACATGCTAATAATTTTTATACCTTAGGAGTGAAATTTTAGTGGTCCAACAACTTAAGCACCTAAGATCCTTCCCCACTTTTGTTTGGGGCTCCTTTATATCTCTTCCAATGGTTACTTTTACTTCCTCTTCTTCTCTTCTTGTTCCATCTTTCATGTGAGAGAGAGAGTTGAATTTTGCAGATGAGTATGAGAAGAAGCAAAGCGGAAGGGAAGAGGAGCTTACGAGAACTGAGTGAGGAAGAGGAAGAAGAAGAAGAAACTGAAGATGAAGATACTTTTGAAGAAGAAGAGGCTTTGGAGAAGAAGCAGAAAGGTAAAGCTACAAGTAGTAGTGGAGTTTGTCAGGTCGAGAGTTGTACCGCGGATATGAGCAAAGCCAAACAGTACCACAAACGACACAAAGTCTGCCAGTTTCATGCCAAAGCTCCTCATGTTCGGATCTCTGGTCTTCACCAACGTTTCTGCCAACAATGCAGCAGGTAAATTTTTGTCATCTTTTTTCAAAACTCCTGCAACAATAACCATAAACAAGAACAAGAAATATGAGACCTTTTACCTTTTGTTTTTAAGGTTTCACGCGCTCAGTGAGTTTGATGAAGCCAAGCGGAGTTGCAGGAGACGCTTAGCTGGACACAACGAGAGAAGGCGGAAAAGCACAACTGACTAAAGACGGTGAAACGTGTGAGATCCCGGTTTGAAGGTTAATGAAACAGGCTTTGCTTACTCTCTTCTGTCAGTCTCTTTTAGCTCCTTGTAATCCTCTGTGTCTCTGTCTGTTTCTCCATATTACCTGTAATCAAAGCTATCTGCTAAACCTACGACATGGTTAAATAAATGCATTGAGACTTAGTAAATGCTTGAAGAAATTATGTGTAATAACTCTTTAAACTTGTCAAATGTTATTTCAAGCCAAGATCTTAAACTACACCAGGGATCTGTATTTGTTTTGCAATCAACAAATGAGGAGACAGCTAAATAGCTATCAAAAATAATAATCTGGGAGACACTTTTGATTCGTGATATATGTAGTTCTGTTACATGAAAGCTCATCAAAATCTGAAGCAAATGCAAGCTCCTTGTGGTTTAAAGATCTGTAAATCGAACCAAATAAATTAGATTGGAAGACTAATCCTAGTCACGTTTGATTCCCAACATTTTCATTGAGAACTCCCAAGCAACAATTGCTGCTGCATTAGCAGGGAATGCTCTCACAATGGTTGGACCCAAACCTGCATAGCATCCCTTGAGTCCTGCCCTCTTGTGAATCTGCAGAGATGATTTAAAGTCAAAAACAATATTTCATATACTCTTTTGTATCGGTAATTAGATTCATAGAGGGAAGATGGCTGACTGACCGAGCTCAACACTTTAAAAGGATTTCTCTCTGTAGCTTTCTCTGAAGAGGTCTGGATTATGGTTTTTGCTACATCAAAAGGCAAAACAGCTGACCAGCACTGCATCATAGAAGCAGAAGTAATATTCATATAAAATAGCAACATTTTTTATGATGGAATTTATGAAACACACTATATAGATTCCTACAGCTATGCCTCCAAGACCACCAGTGAGAACTCCTATCCCCATGTCAACCAAGTAACCATCTTTCAGCTTAGAATCCTCCAATCTCGAGTGGATATGATACCGTAAGTACTCATAGACAGTAAAAAAGACAGCATTTCCCGTACATTCTCTTAATAAGGTTGCCGAACCACCACGAAAGATACCTGTTACCTGAAAGATATCCCCATCAACCTGATATTCGATTCTTAAGTAGAATATTTTAGCAACGAGAGTTTCTCACCCCATCATTTTTAACGGTCTGAACGGCACAATCAAGAGGACTGTTGTATCTACGGAAGTTAGGAACCAGAGAATCCGTTCCTTGGATCTGCATTCTACACTGAACAAAACAGTGAATGTCCCAAAACTCCATGGAAACCATCAAAGGTGATAATTGCGGGGAAAGAAATGGTGTTCTGGAGATTTCACCTTTACTAGCTCTGTTGGACATAACACAAAACTAATGATAGCTCCACCAAACATAGCAGACGGAACAATTATCTCTGGTCGTGGCCCATCATCTGGCAAAGTTCCCTTTACAATAAAACAAGAAAGAAGCGAAATTTGAAATCTGGAGGAAAATACAGTGAAAGATCATTTGGTCTGCAATGTTACCCGCAAGAACAGCTTAGCCTGGGAGTATATGCCAAACATCAATGAACTTTCAAAAGCCATTCCCATAAACGACGATGTTGCTCCCCTATAAAGTCCTTTGACCTAAATATGAATTCAAGTCAGCAAAAAAAAAACCCTTGTATCTGGCCAAACAGGTGATGATGGATCTAGTAAGATTCCATTGACACTGAAAAATCCAGACTTTCAATAACTAAAACTGTTTGCAGGATGCTAAAGTCTTGAAAACATAACAAAAAGAGTGCAGTGAAAATATACTCCTTCAGTTTGCAAGATCCTCGAAGCACAATGCAGCCCATTTTTGTATCTGAGCCCTTGCACATCTGTATTATGTTTCTGAAGTTTCACCTGACACAAGAAACAAAAGCCAAAACCCCAAAGTTAGAATCATTACTTCCAAACATGAGTGATGCCAATCCAGTGATAAACTATCTAAAAATGGTTAGCCTAAAACAAGAAATGATTTTTATGCATAGAAAGCTCCTAAGCAAAAAGAAACCATTTAAGTCCCAAACAGCATCAGAAGAAACCTCATTGAGATATATGATGGATGGTTTTATATCTTCTTTGCTTAACGATAGTTTTAGGCATAGAGGTAAACAATCAACACATAACTGATAAGTGAATATATATCAATGGTCCAGTGTAGAACACTTTCTCACACCAATGCATCCTTAATTAAAAACTAAAGTATAGAATTGAAGTACTGAAACATAATTTCTCAAATTGGAAGATGAAACACATATATACCCATTTGGTGTAAACTCTGATAAACACATATTTTACAAGAAAAATCGAAAACTAGGATTGAAAATTGAGTACCTTGACGGTGTCGAAAGGGTGGCCGACGGCGACAGTGGCGAGACCAGCCATCATTCCGGCGACATATTCCTTGTAAAACCCGAAGCCCTCTCCTGTCGTCGTCTTACTCTCTCCCATTCCCACAACGCCACCGAGCAGAAGAAGAATTATTCACTTCACTACGGTGTCTTTTGCTTTCTACAAAAAAAAATGAATAATTCAGAGTGAAAGTTAAATATTTATATGGGTGTTACAAAATTTTACTTTTTTTTAGATAAAGAATTGGTTGCTACATATATATGATAGATTCTATATTGTGTAGTGTGAACTAATTAGAATGATAGTTTCGGTCTAATCGTGACAAAATTATGATAGTTTAGGTAGATTGTTTCATAAAATTTGTTTACAATTGATTAACGAATGGCATGTGAAATGGTCAATGCTTTTTTGTGGTATATGTGTTAATATTATCATCTCGTTTTAAGGTTTTGAATAGAAGATGGCAGTGAATCCAAAGTGACTTATAAAGGAGCTAATCTCATTGCACAAAGTATAACTAATGACTTTTACGGCTCCATTTGTATGTAGCTCTTGGTTGCAAGGTGTGTAACGTGTGTTTAATGGTGAAAGATCTCTTTCTTCTCTATGAACTTGTGTGTTTTTGTGTAGGTGGAGACACTTCTTTTGTATATTCCCCTTGTATTGAAAATGTGCTTTGAATAGGTTGATCCCGCAGGACTCAGGTTTGGGTTGGTTCTTTTTGTGTAACCTTGTATTCTATCTTCTTCTTTAATCAAATCAGATGACAAAAAATTAAATATATATTACATTTGTATCCAGACATGTATAAACTTTAATTAAATCACTATCATAATGGTTTGTTGACACAAAGAATTCACCTAACCATGGTTATGTTTTTGTTATTTAATGAGATGAGATCAACCATGGTGATTAAAATAGGTTGATCCCTGAGCTTTGGATTGGTTCTTTTTGTGTAACTTTGTATAATTATATCAAATCAGACAAAAAAATATATATAAAAAATTACAACTGTATCCAAAGACATGTATAAACTTTAATTAAATCACTATCATAATGGTTTGTTGACACAAAGAATGCATTTAACCATTGTTATGTTTTTGTTATTTAATGAGATGAGATCAACCATAGTTCAGTTAAAATTTAATCAAATCACTATCATAATTGTTTGTTGACACAACGAATTCATCTAACCATGCATGATTGAGATATTTTAATGATGAACAAATAAAATAAAATAAAAATAATGATATGAGATCAACCATGGTTAAGTTAAATTCCATTTTGCTAATTATAGTTAAGTTAAGTTATATTGTTAGCTAAATCATTAGAGAAGCTAATTGTAATATTACCGAACAGTAAAAATATTACAAGACACTGAAGACGCATCGCCACCGTTAAAAGCTAAAAACTAACCCAGATGGTGGAAATCAACGGTCACTAACAAACACAAACGACATGAAGCAAATAAAAGATTGCACATATAGCCAAAATAGACGAAACAGAACATAAACACGTGGCGTAAAGAACATAATTATTTTACATCATTCTCATGTCACTCTACCCTCTCGGCTCAACGGTGCTTGCTCCTAGTGTCGTCGCTGTATAGCCTGCGGGATCACAACAACGGTCAAACCATCTTAGATCTGATCTACACCGTCCGGTCAGATAATAATAACAGAAACTGAGTACGTACCAATCGTAGACGGTGGGAGAGTTTGGGTGAGAAGGCTTGTCGAAGAGGTTTGTGCCCATTCCTCTAGTGGCGATGTTACTTCCTGGATGAAACACACTTCTCCACACGTTTTCCTTACGCGCCGATCCTGGCGTCGTCGGAGTTCCAGGACTCCCGGCCACCGCCGCCACAGTTTTACTACTGCTCCCTTCTCCTACACCTTCCAAAAACCATCACATGATATAATTATGAGATCATACGTTTCTACAAAGATCTGTATATGCAAGTTTATTACGGAGTTATGGTTGACAAAGAAAAATAAATACCTTTGATGTCAAGGGGTTGGGTGGTGATCTTATTGCGGAGGCGGCCAAGGCCATGCTCCGGTTTAGGTCCGGCTACAGTTTCATCCCACATATTTCTTTCTTTTTTTGGGTTGATTTTGGATAGAATTGTGTCAAGTGTGAAGTACTTACTAAAGGGCTTCCTTCATCTAATTTATAGACTCATTTTTAAACTATTCGTAAAAATATCTCTTTTCCTTTGTCGACTAGTTCTCTCATTTTTTATTTGACCCACAAAATATCTAGAGAAATACTATAATAGACTAGAAATAATTGACAAGTAATTGATAACTTAATTACCAAATGAAGTTTATATACTTGCACATAGAATTTTCGTTAAAATTTGATACGTTTAGCCAAAATGTTATTATTCTCTGTCAATAAACAACATGAATACATAATATAATTGTAAATTGTGTGTTATGTATTAATATGTCATTTTACAACATTTTAATATAACATGCAACTTCCAGGGTTTAGAGCTAAAATACACGCCATCTTTGGAAATTAGGATGTGGATAAGCCTACTTTAAAGGACCTTAATATATAACATTAATGTTATAATATAGATCAAACCATTGATCATGAGAAGCGTGAGCAGTGAGGGAGAAGTGTGGAAATAAAAAAAATGCAAGGTGGGTATAGAGCTGGAGATATGGATAAGGACGACGAGTCATAAAGTGTAGGGACCCTTAAATCAAAAGAATCCCAAGTCTTTCGTGGAAAAGTATTATAGGAACAACAAACATATTTTGATTATTTTGTGAAGTTAATATTATTAAGCAACAGTAACTCTAATCAAATAGTTTTCCACAAACCCACCATAGATAATAAGTTCATGATGTCCTAATGATCATAGTCCAAATGATTCACTAAAATGTTTGAAAAAGATAAAACTAATTCCAAAACTGTACACAAAACGTATGCACTTTATCCTAAACCAAAAACCACTTTCTACTTACAGTAAAACTTCTATAAATTAATAATGTTAGGACCGAAAAATTATATTAATTTATAGAGGTTTTAATTTATCGATTAATTAATTAATTTATAGAGATATTTTTCTAATTTATTAACTTTTAAAAAAAATTTAAGATTTTTTCATTATAGAAAATATTTTTTAAGAATCAATTACAAGTAAAAAGTAATATCATATTTAGAAAACAACACCAAAATTTTTTGATACAATAAAATATTAGAACTCAATATCAAATAAGAATAAATACAAATTTAAGCAAAAAAAAATATTAGAAATATATTTTAAAGAAATTTCTTACATATAATGTATATATAGTTGATACATTTCTGCAATTATTAATTTGTGATATTAATGAGACCATATATTTACATAGGATTTTCAAAAAAATTATTATCTTATTAATTTATCGATTTATGTCATTTTTTCCATTAGTCTCACCTCGGGATTGGAAGAAATTATTAATTTATAGAGGTTATTAATTTACCGAGTATTAATTTACAGAGGTTTTACTTATATTGATGGAGAAATACAAAACTAAAACTAACTTCTAATTTGAAAAATCTTGGTTTCACAAAGCTAAATTACTTATCAAATAGTTAGGAAACGTACCTCAACATTATTCCATTTCTTTCTCTTTTCCTCTGCTTCCAAGGCAACCATTCTTTATCACATTACTTCTAAAGATCACATTCTAAATCATATTCCCAAAGGTAAAAGAAAACTGTTTTAAGCATAAATTAAGCTTTGAAGAGTTTTACAATGTGTACACATTTCCTCCACCAAGCTCCCATTCCAACCTTATTCCATTATCGGTAAAGGATAGGAATGGAGTTCCAAAGAATTTAGGTGCTACGTACTAAATCTATAACTGAGTAAAAGAAGGATGACATAATGTACAGGAATCTCATCAGTTTGAGCTCATGCCACACCAAGTGACATTTGGTTTGATAACTCAGGGTTTACCATACTTTTCGACATACCCCTGCAAATGAACATAAGAATTGTTAGCTTATGCAATACTTACTACTTAGGTTTTTACCTGCTTTAAGTGTCTTTTATTTCCAGCTAAGAAACTCACCTCGACAAGTTTCACAATTCTGGTTCCAGACAAACCAAGATATTGATCAACTGATTCTGTGTCAGTTGGCACCTGATGAAACTGGACAGCGGCGCCGACTACCTTTTCTGCAGCTTTTTTAACTATCATGTTATGCACGTCTTTAGTTAGACGACCCTCACGCCACAACGGTTTCAACATTTCTTTAATGGTTTCCACAACTGCAGTCCGGAATAGTCTCATTACTTTCATTCCTGCATCTGACCTCACTTCACCATCTATCTCATCTGATTTCTTTGTCTTTTTATATGAAGACCCATCACTTCTATGCCAAGAATCATGCCCTGCAGGTTTGATTCTTTTCAAAACAACTCTATTCTCTGCAGCCGTAGCCGAAGAAATCTCTTTGCTAGGCGTTGCTGTATCATTTTGATCAACCACTGACGTAGCCACCCCTTCCACTACTCCATGTGCTTCCAAACTCCTTGCCACGGTTTCTTGGTGTTGATTTTGACTGCATGAACTGCTTTTATCATCATTCTTGCAATCCCGTGCTTGGGGACCACTAGCAGAATCACCATCTTTCTGCTGGCAGGAACTTTTCCGTGCATGTTCTCCTTTACTTGACAATGAATCATTAAGAGGTCTGTCTCCTAGATTCTCTATATCCGTGAAAGGATCGTAGAGGGCATCAGACGAGGGAAGAATATAAGGTGGAATTGTAAAAGATGCTTTAAAAGGTTCAGAAGGTTCCCAGTCATCTGAAGAAACTTTCTTTTTAGTGCTAGTAGTGTTGGCTTCTGCGCCTTTATCAGAAGAAACAGCTACCCCTTGCAGCGTTGGAAGTGATCCGGATCCAGATAAACTATTCCCATTTTCAAAATCCCCCACCGTAGAAGCACGATCATTCATAGGAACAGAACTGGATAATGATCCTGTCCAGGCTGGTCCAGCAGATCCCATGTCTGTTTTTAAATAGGAACTGATAGAAGGTCTATGCTCATGAACAAAGCTGCTTCTCAATGCGAAGGAATTGGCGTTATTAATAACTAGAGACCTGTTGTCAGTGAAATCAGCACCATACGTTTGCTTCAAACTCTCTCTTCTAATGTTTTCAAATGAAGGCATAAAGCGCATCTCGTTATTGAACGGGAAAACTCTCTGAGAACCTGGGGGATTCACAAAAGACATGGAGGAGAAAACTCTCTGAGGATTCATGAAAGATATATCCTCTCTGGTAGGCAACGATGTCACACCGTTTTCGCTTAACTGGGAAACTCTTACACCTTCTCTGCTGTCCAAAATTCTTCTTTCTGAATAGACATAAGCAAAATAAATTATTGGTTGATTCAGAAAGAGTAATTAAACCCCATAGATATTCACCGGCCTCTATATTGTTGGAACTACCTCCACATAGAATCACAAGAATAAGTATTCATGGTACAACGTACCTAGATCAGACCGGATACCACCGTTTCCAGCCATACTATTTTCCGCCAGTTGTTGACTAGTGCAATTTGAATTCTCTTTCACATGTAGAAACTTGCAGGACACCCCATTGAAACACCACCCTTTAGCAAAAAATTTGCAGGGAAGAGCTGCACGTTTTTGTTCTGGTTCATTCCCACCACCGCCAGTGAAAAAGCTTCTTGGCGGTATACCCGGAGCAGGAAATCTGATAACCGAATTTGTCAGTATAAAAGCTTCAACCTCTTAACTTAGTTTCAGCAAAACTTAAGCAGAAACTTTTTTGCCATACCTTGGTAAAGTACCATTATCTTGAGCAAAAGCTTGCTCCTTTATGATTTTTGATTGCTCATCTAAAGGTGTTGTTACAGAATGCCTCTTCACATCTACATGAGACAAGTTTAATCAGTACATATTAGCAAAACTGCTGTTTTGAATAAACAAAAGAGATTCCTTACAGAAACAAGCACAAAACTCTGAGAATTGAATTTGCTTACTTGGTATTAAAGCCACAATTTTTACAAAAGAGCTTCAGTGAAAATCTAATTGCCAAGTCTTTGAACCTCTAATCAGAGCTAAATCTAGTCAATTTAACAATTCTCTCTTTCTTCTAGAACAAAATTCATCAATTCCAAATTGGAAAAGGTGTTTCCATCAATAAAAACACGAACTTGACAGAATTAATCAACAATACCATGTAACCAATCACGAATTTCAAATACTAACCGTTGTGGGAATTGGAAGCTTGAATTGGTGGTTTATCAAACAATTCAGATTCTCTTACAATTGTATGTACTTGCACCTTTTGTTCGACCTCATCATCATCAATGTCCATGTCGGAATCAGACATCTTGAAGTCTTCGGCGAGGTAACCAACGCAGAGAGTGGTAAATTGATAAAAAAAAATACTGCGGCGTGATCGGGGTCCGAAGCTCGCTGTTGAGTCCTGATGATCTCCGAGAATACGTTTGGTATATCGAAACCACCATTGTTACAAAGACCACCGAACTATTTTATATCTAATGGGCCTTTCCTAAATAATTAAAGCTTTAGTATTAAGGCCCATACTAAATTCCAAATTTTACCAACTATTTCCTAAATTAACACATCGTTGCCTTTTTATAGTAACCGGATTAAACCAAAACAAAATTAAAGAGAATCGAATCAAACCGTGAAAATCGTGAAGCGTAGTGGTGCTATATTGCACGTTAACTGTCTCCATCACTGCCACTGGTAAACCCTAAGAATCCTCCGCAATTTCGCAATTTTGTGAAGGAGCCGCCGGCTAAATTTGATGGCAGACCAAAGTTCGGAGATCGTCAATGCTCTGTCGTCGGAGATGGAAGCTGTTTCCGTTTCATCAACTCAGGCATCTTCTTCGTCCGATGGATTCCAGTGAGTTTTCTTACCAATCATCAATTTTTTTCATTTTCGCGCTTCAATTTTGATTTGGATTATATTATTTGATTAGAGTGGAAGAGATGAAAAAGCTATAGCAATTTAGAAGTATGGAATTTAAAATTGAAAAGATCTTGTTATCTGCTTATTGGTCTGGTAGATATTGAAATTTTACTAATTCTTCAGGATGAGTGAAGAAGTTGAGAAGAGATACAAAATTGTTAGGAGTATCGGTGAGGAATGTATACAAGAGGAAGAGCTAAAGAATCTTCTTGCTAAGAAGGCTGCTCCGATTTGCTACGACGGCTTTGAACCATCAGGAAGAATGCACATTGCTCAGGTCTGTTAGTTTTCCTTTGTTCCATTACCATATGTGGGAAGGAAGCGTTGGCTAATCTATTTTGGTTCTGTTGTTTTCTTAATAGGGAGTGATGAAAGTCATCAATGTGAACAAAATGACTTCAGCTGGTTGCAGAGTGAAGATTTGGATTGCTGATTGGTTTGCTCAGTTGAACAACAAAATGGGTGGTGACTTGAAGAAAATCAGAGTGGTTGGAGAATACTTTCAAGAGATATGGAAGGCTGCTGGGATGGATAATGACAAAGTAGAGTTTTTGTGGTCGTCCGAAGAAATTAATTCTAAGGCAGATAAGTATTGGCCTCTTGTGATGGACATTGCTCGCAAAAACAAGCTCCCTAGAATCTTAAGGTTACTTTTCTAAATCTTCTCCATTCTTGGGACGTTGTAATTATGTGAGGGAAATGATGGGACCTGAATGACTCTGGTTCTTGTCCTTGAAGGTGTGTGCAGATTATGGGACGTAGTGAGACTGATGAACTGAGTGCTGCCCAGATCCTTTACCCATGCATGCAATGTGCAGATATTTTTTTCCTTGAGGTACTGTTAAGCCTTTGCTTGCTTATGAACTGTCTTTGATTCTGCTGCTAGTTACTCGGAATAAAAAATTTAGCTTAAGCGTTACATCAGCAGAAAGTCTATTATATTGTTGATAAAACACCTGATAAAAGCTCCAGGCTAGAAATAAGCTGTATATGATTGCAGATTTTATCAATGTAATGTTACATTTTGTGTATCTGGCTGATGAGTTCTGTGACTACTGTTAAACCATTTTCGTTACATATGTAGGCTGATATTTGCCAGCTTGGGATGGATCAAAGAAAAGTAAATGTGCTAGCGAGAGAATACTGTGATGACATAAAGAGGAAAAACAAACCGATAATCTTGTCACACCGTATGCTCTGCATTTTCCTATTTGACTTCTGTTATACCACGTTTTAACTGGTCTAGCGTGTTGTTAATCATTTATCATTGTTAACTACTTGCAGATATGCTTCCTGGTCTCCAACAAGGACAAGAAAAGATGTCCAAAAGTGATCCATTATCTGCTATCTTTATGGAAGATGAAGAGGTAACTATAACTTAGCCAAAATTCTAAGTTTACAAAAGTAGATAAGAGTTATCACAGTTGTTGACTTGTTTTGAATGTCTGGATGTCCTCAGGCTGAAGTTAATGTGAAGATCAAGAAAGCTTACTGCCCTCCAAAAGTCGTGAAGGGCAATCCATGCCTCGAATACATCAAATACATCATTCTACCATGGTTTGATGAGTTCACAGTTGAGAGAAATGAAGAATATGGCGGTAACAAGTGAGTTTTACCCCTTTTTGTTCTTTTCTAAAACCTTTATTTGCTTGGTTTCTGCATGAAAAATCCAATTTGGATTGCTATAATCCTATTACATAAGTCATTGAGCTGTGGAATTTTCTTCCAAATATTAGGACCTACAAAAGCTTTGAAGACATTGCTGCTGACTATGAGAGCGGCGAGTTGCACCCTGGCGATCTAAAGAAAGGCCTGATGAACGCGTTGAATAAGATTTTGCAAGTAAGTTAAAACTTCCTTTATGTTAGAGCTTTACGAGTCCTTAATGATGGTATTAGAAAAAAGACTGACACAATTATTCAGAAAACCTTTGAATAAGTTTTGTATTCAACAACAAATAATTAACGTCCTTTACCAATATGGCAGCCTGTTCGTGATCATTTCAAAACAGACGCACGCGCGAAGAATCTACTCAAACAGATCAAGGTAACAAAAACATATATATGTTTCCGGTTATGTTAATTATACTACTTGAGAATTTCTCACACGGCTTTGGTTTTGTATTGTGTAGGCTTACAGAGTCACCAGATAAAATTAGAGAGCCAGAATGTGTCATTGAAAGCTTTCTCTCACTTTATGAAACTTATTATTACCAAAAACACACTGTAAAACTCCTGGATTTTGTTTATTTGGGTATATCAGATGCTACTACAGATAGTTTACCAATGTTGTGGTTAATCAAATAAGGAATTTTATATCCGTATAAAAAATATGTAAAATTGTTTTTAAATCTTGTCGATATATGCTACTAAAATGTATTTTTTGGTTTACTTTGGTCTTAGATTGACGTGGCTGCCTCAAACTGCCTTCATTTTCGTTCTTTTTTTTTTTAGAAAAAAACAAGAATAAAAATAGTAATAATCCCACTAAAAAGAATCATCAGAAGAAAAAAGACTCATAAATCTAGGGCTTTCTTCTAGAGATCGAAGAAGAAGAGTTCACATAGAGAGATTTTGTTCGTTTCGAGATTTTCTTCAGTCCCAATGGCGTCAAACACCAGCAACGACAATTTCCAGCATAGACCACGGCAAAGAAACGGACCACCTCCTCCGCGGCGACAGGGAAGAAATCCGCCGCCTCCGTCTTCGTCAACGCGAACTTCTCAGAATCAGCCACCACAGCATACGCCGCAGGAGAAGAAGAAACCGGTGTTTGTCAAAGTGGATCAGCTTAAACCTGGAACGAGCGGCCACACTTTGACTGTTAAAGTCGTCGATCAGAATTCCGTACCTCAGAAACCGGGAGCTGCTTCTTCTTCTCATCTCCGACCTGCTAGGATCTCTGAGTGTCTTGTTGGAGATGAGACTGCTTGCATCCTCTTCACTGCTCGCAACGATCAAGGTGAGATAATCCGATTCTGTGTTCTAAGATTCTATTTTTGAATCATCCTCTCGAATAGCCTTAACGATCCTGTGGAGTATCTTAGTCTGTTGGAATCTGTATTTTCATCTCTCAATAGCTGATAAACCATTTGATCGCATTCCAAATTTGTTCACACATTGAAGATTTGGTGCTTTTAAATCAGTGTAGATATACTTGTAGTTTCACTCCTATAACAGGCATTGATGCTATATACAATGCTACAATTAAAGATTCTGTTGATTTAGGACTCTCTAGTAATAGGATTTGTTCTGCTCTGGTACTCAATTGGTGATTCATAGTGGGTCACTTAGCTTTTTGGGGGCTAATACAAGTCTTTCTTGGTTTTTATTGTGTGGGTGCAGTGGAATTGATGAAACCAGGAGCTACTGTGAATCTTCGGAATGCAAAGATAGATATGTTCAAGGGATCAATGAGGCTTGCTGTTGATAAATGGGGTCGCATCGAGGCCACTGAACCAGCTGACATTACTGTTAAAGAAGACAACAATCTGTCCCTTGTGGAGTACGAGCTCGTCAATGTCGTTGAGGAATGATGTCTGACACCCCATGTCTCTAATAGGTGATATATCAAGTGCCACAATGAATTTTGTTTTGCGGTGAACACCGTTGCGGGTAAAATATATTTATCTTATGATGTTGCAAGTTTGCTATATTTATCTACCAGTTGATTTGTGTTGATCTCGGGTTTGGTATTCGGTATGTACTCTTTCAGCTGTGGATGCTTCTGTAACCTCTCTACTTTTGTATGGTCTTTAAAGAGAAGGTTAATGAAAAAATTGGTGAATTTGTGTCCAAAATGTCTTTGCAAATTAGTCAAATCCGATACACAGTTTTGATTGTGAAACACCCTCAAAAATAAAGAAGCTAGACTTGGGTAGTAGTCAGAATTTGCTAATAAATAATAACTGTTACTGAACCGGTTGGTCCTTACAAATCTCTAGGGTTAGAGTCGAATAGAATTCCATAAGATTCCTTCGTTACTTGACAATCTTGAAGGTCAAAACCGGATCTTATGACCCAAGACGAAACATGACACAGCTACTGTCACTTCATCACCTTGCTGCGAACTGCATCCATTCTTGCCCTTCATTTGAGATTCTTCATGCATCATCGATGCAATCTGAGCAAATAGAACATCATCATATCAGTATCGAGAAAACATAACCTCATGTGTTGCAGGATTCATGAAAGTTTCTATTGGCAATTCATGTGAAACACTATCATAACCTAAAACATTAGAGGGCATAATGCACACATCACACATCAAGGTTCCCCTTTTTATATTGAAGACTTAACTCCAAGAAGAACACATGATAAAAATGGCTTACATCAATCACTTCTGATCATTATCCTTTTCATCATCTTGACAAAGAAAAAAGTTGAGATTCTCATTGCATGCAAGACATTTGAAATATAGTTCAAAATTTGTCAAATTATGCCACAGGGAAGGCTGTATTTTAGTCTCTTAATTTCCTGACCCAACTACTCAAGTAAGGCGAAGAAAGCAGATGGAAATTAAATGCCAACATAAACTTCAAGTCTCATACCAAAACACCAATTCGTAAGTGTATAAGAAGTAGAACTCTACTCGTGAAAACTGCGACAAATTTAAACATCAAAATGTGGTCGATAACTGAAAACTGAAAACAAGGGTCCACCTAAACAAGAGAGAGCCTAACAGAACTAGTAAACCAAGCAATGACAGAATTCAATTCCAGAAATTCATCCATCTATCGAACCTCCATTTACTATTGCACATAACCTTTAAGACCAACACAACAACCTTTAAAAGTGACATACCAACTCTACACTTAATCTACAAGCATATGATGAATAAACAGGAAGAAGATATAACAATGCAACAATTAAAGGATACAGTTCTGCCTTATGTATCAAAGTCTCTATCTTCATCATAATTCACATCTTCAACAAGAAGTTTCACCAAAAAAAGTCAAAAGGTAACAAAACACCGAGTTCCACTAAGTCATTTAAGTACCTTGGAAAGTCCAAATGGAGCGCCCTGAAACTGAAAGCATCGAATTGAGCAAAGCAGAAGCAGTGGCCGTGTGGTACGGTAGCATCGTCTCGACGCAGCAGCTCAATTCCACCGGAGATCTTCAACACATTTCACAATTGACAATCAAAATTAAGTTAATCGATGTTTTGGAGTAGCCTAGAGAAGGTTTCACTCTATGTTTACCTGAAAATGCGGTGAGAGAGAGGACTCTGTTTAGGCAACTTAAACGAAGACCGCGCAGAAGACGGCATAGGCTTTGTCGACCTTAACGCGGCAACGGCGGCTCGGCCAACACCGGAACGGAAGACGGATCTGGCGGCGGACATTGAAAGTTCCCGATTCTCGTTGGAGTAGGATTTAGGGTTTTTCCTGGGTTTAGGGATTCTGTTTGGGTCAAAGAAAATCTGTTGAGCTGTTGACTTTTCAATACAGTAGAAAGTCGTTGCTCTCACTACGTTACACGTGCAATGCCTAATGTTTGACGAGAGTGTGCATGTCACGTGACTATGTATTTGTGTACCTTTTTTTCCTAAGAGAATTCTTTAATCCAAACAACAAGAGTTTTACTAAATATGTAGTATGATAAAATGTTAATCTTGAATAGAGAGTCGACGTCAAAAATTCTATACAAATCTGTAGTCGGTGGTTTCACTATGGGTCATTAGAGGTTCAATCGCAAACTAATCATTGACTATCCACATTTTCTTTGAGATAAATTATGGTCAATCGACTAATACAGAAACAATCATCAACAGCTTCAATAGTCAGACGACATTGATATTAGTATCTTATATTTTCTTGTACATAATGCAAAACATTTTAATCTCTATATAAAGAAGAATAGAGATTGAACCAGCATCAGAACATTATCATAATTAACAAGCATCGCCATATAATATATATATTTTTTTTTCCAAATTTTATATGCAAATTAAAATTATACTTTTGACTGATGATTAAACCACTTGAAACAAAAATCGAGAATACAAAAGCAGATACTTATTATTGTTTCATGCGGTGATGCTCATGGAGTGATCTGATCTCCTTGCTCTTCCCCCAACATCTCGGACTGTTGGTTGGAATCGTATGGATTCTTGAAGTTGGACTTCTTCTCATTGTAACCGGTGGGCTTGTAGTTGTAGTAATGATTCTGGTAGAAACGGCCGTGGTTTCTGTCATCGTCAAGGTCGTAATAGTACTTACCATTCGCCATATACCTCGTATCGCTCATCCCTTGTCTCTCTACGTTGTTGTTATAACCCCTGTACGCCGGCTCCTTCTCTCTCTTCTCCGTCCCGTAAGTATTGGGGTTTTCGTAGTAGCTCGTGTCCTTGTTGCTATAACCCTTGTACGGATCATTAATATCATTATCTCTCTTATCTGTCCCGTAAGCATTCGAGTTTTCGTAGTAGCTCGTGTCCTTGTTGTTGTCGTAAATCTCGGTAGTCTTAGGATAGCTCTCTTTGTAGTTCTTGTAAGATTCTTGGGTTTGAGCCGTTTCGCTTAGGCTGGGGGTGGAGAAAGAGTCGTCGTAGTTAACGTTGTCCTCGTACTTGTTATTGTTCAACTCTTCATTGTTGTTGTCGGTTGTCTCGTGACCATACAAGCCGTACCCGTTTTCGGACTGGGGGATAAAGGCAGGGTTCTGGTCATCTGGCTCTTTCTTCTCGTTGGTTTCGATAGGGACAAGATTGTTAGGGTTTTGCTCTTTGGGGTCCTCTCTTTGGAACTTGCCAAAGGAGTAGCTGTTTCTTGCACTGATTTGGGTTGAGAAAAGAACAAGTGTTAAGAGGAAGAAGAAGAGACATGAGCTAGTGGAAAAAGCCATGGTGATGATGTGAGTCAGTGTTGTGGGTTTGTGAGAGAAAGTGGGAGTGTTTATATATAGGAAAGTTTTTTTTTTTTCCTTTTGCTTACTATATAGAGTGTAAATGGTTAGGTGGAAATAAGGACTGAATTGGTGATAATGGTTGATGGCGTGTCCATTGAGATGAGATGATTTTTTCAAAGGGTAGCTCGACTTTTTGGGCCTACGTAATTAACTTATCAGAAAATGGGTAACTAATTTTAAGCAAACCTATGATTAGATGAAATATTAATACCTAATCTTGCGAGTTTAAAACACTTATTGACAATGAACATGAGCACCATGCCCCGTAAGGATGGGGTTGTAGTATATATTAGTGTTTATGCATTACGAGATTTTCACTAAAAATATCAATGGCTTAATGAGATTTTCACATCCAAAAAGGGTTTATCTCTAATAACACAAGTTATAATACCGACAAAACATATTAAAAACAATGTTTGCCTGAATTAGTAGACATAAGCAAATATTCTGCATACCATCTGGAGTCTGAGTATGCGTAGTGCTCTAATCCAAAGATAATAGTATTATGGTTTGACCCAACGTATATATGCGTTTTCTCAGTTAAACTAAGTTTATAGTGTTTATTTCCATGCATTCAAAAGTTTAATAATCATACCCTTTTTTGCAATTGTAGTAACTAAATACAGTTTCTAAGGGAAGAAGAAAATTAGTTGACTTAATGATAAAGGCAATTCGTTTTTTTTTTTTTTTTTTAA
>Ga0041059_1000275_pt1 | contig 35859 bp, 23 predicted proteins | sample AraColnosormetaG_FD_56232 | JGI IMG/M metagenome (GOLD analysis project Ga0041059, IMG submission 56232) | Arabidopsis roots microbial communities from North Carolina, USA - Col MF nosort | ecosystem: Host-associated > Plants > Roots > Unclassified | place: USA: North Carolina | collected...
AAATATTTTAGGAAATTAGTTAAGGTAAATAAGAAATATGGTTAGTTTAGAGATATTGTTTATATTATGTAATTAAATCATTAATTTCGTTTTTAATTATTAGTTTTTAGGTAACTTTTCCAAAAATTAATGTTATCCAAGATCAGAACAGAATTAAACATGTTATCCAGGATCCGAATAGAGTTAAATCGGGTAAAACCCACCCATTTGAATTAATTGTTGAATTATGGTTCACATCTTCAACATTATCTTCAAAAACCTCCTACAAAAATGTATATATAGATTAATTATTTCACTTATATTAAAATATATAAAAGAATTTGTTATGTTAAAGTGCATATACTATATATTTATATCGTTTAATTTTCAATTGAAAAACACAATGCATTTAATATAAAAATTCTAGATGTATAATTTTGATAAAGAGATTATCATAATACTAAATATTAGTATGTTCAACATACAATTAATTATTTTAATATTCTACAATATTATTTAATTTCTTGAATCACGGTTAAGAGATTATCATTAAGGGAAGGAAGTTAATCTACAATCAATAAAAAATAAAAGTAATTATGATCAACTCAATAAAAAAACTATTGTTTTTGTCATCTACCAAATTATAAACCTCAAATTTGTAGACACTTTAAAACTAAACGTCTATTTATTTACGAATTTGACTTTAAATAAACCACATACAATTTGAACAATTCTGCCAATGTTCGAGACGAAAAAAATAAATAAAAAATCTGCCACGTTCTTTTTTTTTCCAGCTTTTGTCTTATGTACTCCAAATTGAAATAAAACGAAAGTTTTCTAGTGAGTGGTGAATGCGATGGACCATGAAGAAAAAGACCTACGGACCAGAACGAATATATCATCTTGAATTCAACTGTTTTAACTAAGACCATATCGAGGACGGACCAAAAATAACTTATGGATTTAGTTTGCATCATGATTCTCTGTTTTAACCAATATCAAGCATTTTTAAGAGATCACACCATGTCACAAAGTAGATAGCTTAAATATGATAGAAACACAAGAGCAAGAACAAGTCTTATGCAATGTTATTTTGATGCTTAAGATAAAGTTACTGCAGATGAGGATTTGATTCATCAGGTTGAAGCCTTGGAAGCAGCAACTTCCAAGAGTTGCTTGACCTTAGTGATATAGTCATTCATGGCTTCTTCCGATGATTTCCCTGACATCATAAACAAAGAAAAGTTCAAATTCAATTCCCCAAGCACAAAAAATTGTTGAACTTGAGACAAGAATCCAAATTACAAACAAATCACTAAGCTAAAAAAGTTGATCACTTGAATTGTTTTTGTACCTTCAACAGCCTTCCAAGCATCCCACTTGGCTCTCTCCTTCATGCTGAACATTCCAGGACGACCTTTGAATCAATCAATAAACAAATACACATTATTAACAACATTACAGAAAAGTGAACTAAGAAGCAAAAATAGAGGATGTTAATATTCAGACAAAAATATTAACTGGTGTCCACAGGCCCAAACTTGGCTTGCTTGTAGAGTCCGTAGAGAATGAGCAAATCCTCGTTGGATGGCAACTCCGTGAGCGTATTCACTTTCTCAGCGTGCTCCTCAAATTCCTCCTGCAGATATATAAATCAGTGAAACAACAAATTCGAAGAAAAGATTCTTAATAGCCTAATACACCATCAAACATATTACTACTTAAAATTCTCAATCGGGATACAATAATCAAACAAAACTCAATAAAACCAAACCTAGCTCAGATTCAAAACTATATTACCCATCAGCAAACAGTGTTTAACAAATCAGTTATAAGAACAGTAAATGGACAAAATCATACAGAGAAAAAGCGTGATCAGTAATAATTCAATTCCATAAAGTGATCATTCTTGACTATACAAGCTTCAATTTCGTAACTATAAGGAACCTATATATCTGCAAATCTGGATCAAACAAGGCTACCAACACAGAAAATATAGAATTCAGGAATGGTGAACACAAACAAAACTAAGATCCGAGTAGTAATAAACCGAAACCGAGATCGGTTTGGTTCATTTTGGATCTGAACGTACCTTCAAACCCATGATGAATAGACGTCGGAAGTTGAGATTGGTAGGAGAATTAAATCAGTGTAAGACGGAGAAGACGAGGACAACGCGTGAGATATATATGGGCGTCATGATAAACCTCTCAGGCCCATAAGCCATAACTATTAAATATTTTCTTTAAAGGAAATAAATATTTTTAGAGATAGATACTGTATACGTGGATTCAGACACCCCGTTGATTGGCTTATTCTGATCAGTATGGGTACAACTGTAAAACAAAGAACATGTTCTGTTTTTTCTTTTTTTTGCTCATCGAACATGTTCCTTCTCCATTGAAATGACAATATTAATTTTCTGTTCCATCAGAAAAACCATAAGCATATCCTTTTGTAAACTTAAATAGTTTAATGAAAAAAAAACTATTTCTGTTTCTGTGCTAGTTGAATATTATCCTTTGGATCATTTTAGATATCCAGACACGTAGATTTCTTCCCACTACAACAAATCAAACCAAAAGGGATCTTTGGTGATTATAAGAAAAAAGGGAGGAAATCTTGGAAGATTACCTAACAAATCAAGGAATATAAATGTTAGATCAAAACCATAAAGACCATTCCTCCACAAGTAAACTAAACTAAATTAAAAAGAGGTTAAGGTTAGGTTATAAAACTGTACAATCAAGGCAAAATCCTCTATAGTCGCTTCACCAGGTAAACAAAAAAAGAAAAAACGGATCAATTTGCTCTTATGTTATCCCCCAAACAGCGACTATATCAAGTGTTATCTATGTCAAAACTCTCGAAATTTACTTGATATTCATTACTGAACATCAAAAACACATAGAGAGCATAGACCTGTTCGAGCAGAAATCTTCTCAATATCGCTTGCATTCCTATAATAAATCTTACCAATAGAGAGATGCTACTGAGGATAGTACGGTGGGCGGTACTGAGGTGGTGGCATCCCATAACCAGTTTGCTGCACATAAAAGACGGGTCGAGAAGCTGGAGCTGGAACCGAGCCAAATAGAGCCCTTGGGTTGCCATATGGGACAGCAACACCAGGAAGTATTGAGCTTAAAAGACCATATGGGTTCACTTGTAAAATCTGACTAGGAGTAGGCAAAAGTGGTGGTTGTTGTTGCGGCCTCAGAGGTGGGATTGTCAAATTATATTCCATACTTGAACCATTAGCAACTCGAGGACGCTTATTATCGACCTTTTGTTCTTGTGGTTGTTGGGGATTAGCAGGTGAATTGAACTTAGTGGCACGCTTCCTCTGAGCTTTCTGATCCTCCAACTCCTTAACACATTCTTCGAGTTTCTCTTCCATGAACTCGGACTCGATGTTTTTCTCTTTCACGACTTTGATAACTGCTCTCAAAGCACTTAGTTCTTTATCAGTAGCTTCGTTCTGCACCTTAAGAGAGTAATTCCCTTCAGCACAAACTCTCTTAGCAGCTTCTCTAGAGTTCTTCAAACTAGTTTTCAAAATCGAAACTGGTTCAAATTCACCCACCATCTCATTCTCGTAAATGAATCTAATAGCAACAAGTAATCTCCCAGTATCCAAAAACTTCTGAACGAGAACTCCTATTCGATTTCTATCTAAACCAATCTTCTTGCAGATCGTTGTTGCTTGTTTATACTTAGAGATCAAGAAAATGTAATCACAAATCTCCTCAGTACTAAATAAAGACCCTAATTCAAAAGCTGCAACCAAATGCAAAAACCCTAACGCTTCTGATGGTTTGTTACCTATATTTGGTTTCCAATCATAAGCAATAGTCCTAGCTCTTTCTCTCAAATCATTCGTGAGATTCGCATTGATCTCAATCAAAGCTTCTAATAACAAAACGAAGATCCTCTTCACATCGATCGCTCTCGCCGAGGAAGACGACGATGGTGATGAGCAATGGTAAGAACCTTCGATTGCATCTAGAACCAAAGGTGCTGGATTCTCTGAGCATCGAATCGCATTAGGAAGCTCTTCATTGATAGATAAACGCTTCCTCGAATTCTCAATCATGTAGTTACCCAAACCTTTTCCATCATTCTTCTCACAAAACTTTCTCAATTCCGGCCAAAGGACTGGTGTCTCCGTCGTAACCGCCGTGGGAGTTTCGATATTACCGGAATTGGAACTAGTCACGGCTGATTGGAGGCGGTTAAACAATGAAGACTGGAGAGAAGAAAAGTGAGAGTCAATCTCAGACCATGAGAGGTTAAAAGATGGTGAAAGGAGAGATCGATGAGCTTGAAGATCATCGAAAGCTTTCTTCAATTTTTGTTTCTTCTCATCAATTTGATTAATCGATGCGGCGATTGATTCCGCCGCCGTCATAATCTGAACCCTAGGTTTATTAAATTGCTTTGCTCCGCCGTATCGGAATCTCAATCTCTGAGACCGAGAGAGCGATTTATTTCCAAATCAATCACTACTTTAAAAAAAACTTTATTGCTTATATATGTGAACAGAATTTGACAAGGCTTAAGATTCCGGTTAATGAATCAAATCCCTTTGGTCCAATTATCTAAACCAGATTTTCCTCAATCTATCGACTCACTTCCTGAGACCAAGAGAGCGATTTATTTCCAAAGCAAAATAACTATTTTTGAATAACTTTATTGCTTCTATATTTGACAGGCTTATATGGTCTGGGATTAAAATGTCAAATTTTCTATTGGGTCAAAACAGGAAAACAATTCCGGTTTATTAATCAAATCGCTTTGGTCCAATTATCTAAACCCGATTTTCCTCGGATTTGAAGGAGAAAACATAACCAAGAAAAGATATAACTTGCCAAAACAAATGGTTTCTATAGTGACCATAGAATAACAAGAGACGACGACATGGGACGTTTTCTTTTCACACCCGACGTTTCCTTGGTAATCTGCAACCATTATGAGCTTTCCTAGTAGTGTCCTCGATGTAGACTATCGGATTCTGATCAGACCTCGAGTTGGTGAAACCGTCTCTAAACGCGATAATAGCTTTCTTCTTCTTTCCGAAATGCGTAAATCCGTTCACCTTAACCACCACAGATTTCAGCCCCATAGCCTTAGCTCTTCTCCCAATGTTTTCAGCGGTTGCATCAGCTGTGTAATTCGTCATCTTCCTTCCACCTTTCAGATCGGGTAAACTACCAGATGTAGCTTTGCATTTGACGTTTCCTTTGGAATCTGTAACCGTGACAAAAGTGTTGTTCCTCAACATCTTGATGTGAATGATGTCAGCATTCGTTTCGAGGTTTGGGCGTTGGAAATGAGAGAATATCCCTGCGGTTCTCCTTCCTTCATCTTCTATTACTTCTCTAACAAAATCCAGGTCGCTTGACTTCCCTCCACTGCGGGAATTCTCCTTAAGAAGCGAAGAAGATTGAGTGAAATTCTCGTAGCTTGATAAACTTGGAGCAGAGAATCCGCTTCCTCCCGTGTTTGGTAAGCCTGGATTCGTCTGACCGAACTGATCAGGTAGAGAGTTTGGTAATCTTGATCTCAGTGAACTTTTGAAGGTAGGAGGAGCATTAGGAGCCGAGAAACCATTGACTCCTCTGTTTAACAAGCCTGCTTTCATATCACCAAAAGTTCTCAAAGTCGAAGGATTAGGCTCCGGAGAGGAACCGATTCTTCCCGTGTTTGATAAGCCTGAATTATTTGCAGACTCTCCAGAAACTGGCACTTGCTCTCTGAATCTCCCTCCTGTTCAAGAAGAATCCACGAAATAAATAATCAATCAATACAGATACATTATAATTCCCTCCTTGCATATAGCCTAAGCTGCTCCAAAGAAATGTTTTCCAGATTCATGATTTGTAGATATCTCGTTACCAATTGCAATAATTGCCTAATTTCTGAATACAGCAAATTGTTAAAGAGCCATAAGAAGCTGATCCTTGAGACTAATTGATTCAAATCCTCGTTCTGTACTTCTAGGCAAAGGTTAGAATCCTGAACAATACCTAATAACGAAATTACACATTTTCATGGAGGACAACATCACTTGACGATAGTGGAAAACTTAAACGCCAAATCCAAAATATTGATTGTACAACTCAAATGCATAAATCAGATCAAACCCAGAAGAAAATTGTTCTCGATTCAATCATAGTTCTGGGTCATAACTCAAAATTGAAGAAGCAAAATATGGATCGGGAGAGATAAAAATGGGAAATGACGAACCAGAGAAGCCATCAGATTGAGACGAAAATCGACAGACCGAATTGATTCCACCATAGCTGCGAATTAATGAAAGAAGTGAAGAAGCTCGAAGATGACGAGAGACACCATTCATTTTCTTCTCGAAGCAAATTTTGGGGGTTTAGGGTTTTTTCTTCTTTCAAACATTTGTGAGCATCTCGATCACATCGTACATAAACGGTAGATCTACAAATGAATTTTGTATTACTTATTGGGCTCTCATGGGCCTCCATAAACGTATTGGGCTATCACCAATGGGTTTCATTTCAAAAGAAAAACTGAATGATACAACATTTACACATATCTTCTTGTGCTTATGATCTTAAACAGAGAACAAAGAATTTGAACAAAAAGTAAAAAACGAGCAGAAAGATATACAGTTTGTTTGAGTTTGACTATAGGTTCCAAGCTTTTTTACCTTTGTATCCCTAACGTAACAAAGACTCTTCACAATCCAAATTCTCCTTCTGAAACTCTGCCAAATCAGAACAGACTGAGAATTTGACCCATTTCTTTCCATCCATATGATTTAAACAAGGTTTCATCAAGAAACCAATGACCACCATCACAAAGCTCACAAGAGCCACTTTAATAGTAGATAGAACAATAACCAAACATATCAGTACAATCGGAGGGACACATATCAGAATCGAACCAACGGTTCCAACAGGTATCTTATACGGTCTCGATGCAGCCGGATGTTTCTTCCTCAGTCTAACAAATGCTATAAACTCCAAAATCATTCCACCACAGTAAAGCAAATTCTCTGCAGCTATAATCTCTTGAAAGCTTAATCCTGACAAGAGTAAAACACCTGAGGCTGAAAACAGAATCCCTAGTAAAGGTGTCCCGTAGCGAGATCTTTGCGCAAAGATCTCGGGAAGTATACCGAGTTCAGCCATTCCAAGTAGCTGAAAGGAATCACTACTCATTTCGGCTAAAAACATTCCCATGTTTGATGTAGCTGCAGCCGCTTGAACCCACAATTGTAACCATCCTCCACCGATGGCTTTAGCAACCTCAGCTAGATATCCATCTGTCCATAACTCACGATCCAACGGTATAGCCCCGGTTCCAGACAAAAGAGGGAGGAAGTTCGAAAGAGCGACAAAGATAACACCGTAACACAAAGCCTTAGGAAGTGTTTTCTTCGGATTTGCCACTTCACCGGCCAGTGTACTAACCGAATCCCAGTAGTTCAGATTCCATAAAAGCGTGTTGAGATACAAGTTCCAGTTGACATTTCCTAAATCCATCACAAGCCATCTCGAAGGCTCGAGCTGCGGAATAGAAACCAGACTCATTACAGCAAACGGAAGCATAGAGAAAACTCCCATAAACACAGCGGTCCAACCAACAATGGTTAGTCCTCTATAGTTTAAGTAAGTAAGCAATAGAGTCAAGATCAAGATCGATGCAACTCTTGGCAAACCAGTAGCTAAAGCCGGGACCGCGGACTTCAAATAATCGAGGAAAAGAACAGGATACAAAGCGTTATCAATAACACCGCAAAGCCATTTCATCCAACCTACTTGAAACCCCCAAAAGGTTCCCAAAGCAGAGGAGACCCAAACAACAAAACCGCCGTTTATTGGAAACATTGTACTCATCTCCGCAGTGATTAGTGCCTCAGGGATACACCAAATGAAAGGGAAGATCACAAACCCTAAAAGAGCTAACAATGGTCCTGCTGCATTCACACTACCTTCAGCACCGAAAGGACCTCCTGAGACTTCGTAGAATATGAGGAAAACGAGTGGTAACATTGAAACTTTCTGAATCGAATTGTTTCCTTCTTTAGACGATCCACCAACATCGCCATCATCATCATCGTAAAGATTACCATAAGCAAATTCATTCATGTTATAGTCTCCCATGGTAATGAACTAATGATACTTCCCTTCTGAATCAACACAAAGAAACAAAGAAAAAAAAACAATCAGATAAATTCTTGGATCCTTATACGAAAGTCTAAACATTTACGAGAGGTAAAGAAGTACAAACCGTGAGAGAATCTAGGGTTGTCTGAAGATTGAGCGATGCTTTAAGAAGAAAACAAAACTCACCCATATCGTTGTACTTGTCATATCCTGGAAAGGATTGAAGAAATTGTGGTTCTCTGTTTTGAGAGTGTCCATATCAATGACAAGTCCTAAATATTTAATAAATTATGCAGATGGAGACGATGGTGATAGAACCTCCGATCAATTGAGACTATAGCGATTTTGTTTGCGTGTCAAACACTGATACTGCTTTTTGGGGTTTTGTGAGGGTTTTTTCTCTCTTTCCAATCATTGGTGATGAAAACTTATCCAAAGATCCAAGCTTTGCAACTGTTGACCAGACTTTGATCGAAGGTTTTGTTCAAAGACTTCAAATTTCCAAAGCCATGTTTCAAATCGACAATGGCAACGACAAAAACATAACAGAGATACAAACATTGCACATTTTATTGGAACCGTGCTAACGATGACCTAACTTTACGAAAAAACTACAACTTTAGAACAAGCTGTGAATAAAACAGAGTACAGACTATGAGAAATTAAGCTTTTTTGGCTATAGCTTCCAAGCTCTGTACTTAACATAGACGAGGGAAATAACTAAGGACATTCTTAACGTATTAGAGTTTCTTCGTATTCCCGAGTCTGCTGTTGAAGGTCCGGTAAGTCAGAACTGATGGAGAATTTGACCCATCTCTTTCGATCCATATGGTTCAGTAAAGGATGTATCAGGAAACCAATGATCATCATCACAATGCTCACTGCAGCTACTTTAAGAGACGAGAGTGCTACAACAGCACAGATCAGTATGGTTGGAGGAATACACATGAGGATCGAACCTGTGGTTCCAATAGGTATCTTGTACGGTCTTGATGCAGCAGGGTGTTTCATTCTCATTCTAACAAACGCTATAAACTCTAAGATCATACCAACGCAGTAGAGTAAGTTCTCTGCAGCTACAATCTCTTGAAAGCTTAGCCAAGACAAGAGAACAACACCTGACGCTGAAAACAGAATCCCTAGTAAAGGTGTCCCGTAACGTGACCTTTTGGCAAAGAACTCGGGAAGCATACCGCGCTCAGCCATTCCGAGAAGCTGAAAAGAGTCACTACTCATCTCGGCTATAAACATTCCCATGTTTGATGTAGCTGCAGCCGCTTGAACCCACCATCTCAACCACGCTCCACCAAGAGCTTTGGCCACATCAGAAAAATACCCATCTGTCCATTTCTCACGCTCTAGCGGGATTGCCCCGATTCCAGCCAAAAGAGGGAAGATGTAAGAACAAGCAACTAAGATCACACCATAAAACAAAGCCTTTGGAAGTGTATGGTTGGGGTTTTCAACTTCACCAGCTAGTGTACTAATCGAGTCCCAATAGTTTAGATTCCAGAAAAGCGTGTTAAGATACAAATTCCAGTTCACATTCCCTAAGTCCATCACAAGCCATCTCGAAGGCTCTAGCTGCGGAATCGAAATCAAACCCATCACAGCAAACGGAAGGATGGAGAAAACTCCCATAAGCACAGCAACCCAACCAACTATAGTTAGTCCCCTGTAGTTCAGATACGTCAACAAAATAGTCAGCACCAAGATCGATGCAACTCTCGGTAAACCGCTACCTAAAGCCGGGACTCCAGACTTCAAATAGTCAAGAAACAGAACAGGATACAAAGCGTTATCAATAACACCACTAAGCCATTTCATCCAACCTTGCTGAAACCCCCAAAAAGGTCCCAAAGCAGAGGAAACCCACACAACATAACCACCATTCTCGGGATACATTGTTCCCATCTCCGCAGTAATCAAAGCCTCAGGGATACTCCAAATGAAAGGAAAGATCACAAACCCTAGAAGAGCTAATAATGGTCCTGCTGCATTCACACTATCCTCTACACCAAAAGGACCTCCTGAGACTTCATAGAATATGAGGAAAACAAGTGGCAACATGGAAACTTTCCGAATCTTATCGGTAGCTTTAGGCGGTGATGATGGAACCTCATCAGCACCGACACTTGAGTAAGGAACTTCATTATTCTCGTACTGACTCATCTCAATAGACGCGGAGGGGTTCACAGTGATGATTCTCCGCTTCTGCATAACGTCATCCAGATTTTAAACGGATTAGAACTCTCCCACATCCCAATAAGGTTTTCGTTATCTGCAACAATCCTTATAAATTACTCAAATTTGCTACAGATTCTGAATTTTGAATTTAGGGTTCGTTGTAATTGGGAAAGCAAAAAAGGACAGTTTTTTATTACTTTTCTCAGATGGGTATCTTCAATATGCATTAACAAAATCCAAAAGAACGAAAAAGGAGCTTAGACTAAAAGATCTCAGAACTAGATCACTCAAAAGTCAAAATTAGTGAACGATGACAAAAGAATAAATCTTTACGAGAGGTGAAGAAGCACGAACCGTGAGAGAATCGAGGGTCGTGTCTTGAGATCTCCGTCGTTCGTTAAGTTGATGAATAATGAAAGCTTTTGGAACGATCCAGAGATACTTGAAGAAGAAAACAAAACAAAGCCCTTTTTGTCGAATAAACCCAGATTTCAAAAGAATGAATTACAATTATTTATATATTGGAAAAACAGATATATTTGGCCTCGTGTCATCGAGTGGCTTTTTAAAAAGATTCTTGCTTCTCGGAAGAAATGTTTTTACAATGTGTGAGAGATCATGGAAGATGGAATCTGGATCTCAAATTTGCGTATGTGCTTTTTATACTACAAAAATCTAATTGAGAGTCTTAATTAGTTTACTAAATTGCTATAAATTGAGGAAGAAAGCTCTTCACTAATGCTTTTTTTTTTAGAAAATAACCAAATACACATGATTTAGAAACTTCAAACCAAAATGAAAATGTACATAATATATGAAATATAGTATGAGATTTTTTTTTTTTTTAACCCAACAAAAGATATGGAATTCATATACCACTATTAAACTTTGAATGGTTACCTAGTGTATTGCGGATCGGATTAAAGTTAGATCAATCCACACTTAATTCATGATTCGCAATTGCGGACCAATATGTAAGATTGGGGATTTAAAAATTTCATACTAGTAGGCACTTGTATATAATAACTATTTGGTTTGTTTTTTGCATTCACTCTCCAAAATCATTGTACCCCATCATAAACTTGACACCAATGTACCATTCTATGTTGTAGTGCAGACTATTGTCTATTGTTTGTTCTATACTATAGTCAAACATTTTACTTACCAAAATAATATACGCAACTACGCATGGTCTAATTTGCATCATATGAACCAACCTTTCAAAGCCTATATTATATATACTGTATTTTGAAAAATAATTACCCAAATGATAATTGAACAAGCCAAAAAAAAAGTAATTCAGGCAAAAAAAATTAGAATTTTGGTTGTTGAATTCATGGGTCCCTTGTTTAAATTGGACAAGGACAACAATACATGATTAAATTTAGGCACGTGTTCAAAAACTAAATTATATACGGATCGGTGTTTGTGGGTAGTGGCTAGCCTTTAATTGGGTTTGTACCACGATACACATGTAGCAATTGCCGTATGTCGTGATAATACGGTACAACTATTTCTTACCAATCAAACAAGAGAAAACTTCAAATATCTTCCTTTTGTGTAGCCTCAAATTAAAGAAATCTTATCACCAACAAATTCTCTTCTTTATATACATACGGCAGGCTTTTTTTGGTAAAGAGTTTTGGATTTTCACAACTGGAAAAAATAATCTTTTAATCTGTACACAAAGTATTGTGGCTTTTGTTCCAACTAATTCTCTTTAGCTTTTCGCCAATTTAAAGTGGTGTTATTCAATTATAGAGTTAAAGTCAATTCTTTAAACTTTAGATTTGTTTTCTGATATTGCTTTTAAAAATATGTTTGTATGAATTTTAAAATCTCTGCAATATGTCCAAGAATTTTACAAAGAGATTTCATTTCAAATGAATTAATATACAAAAATTTTACCAGTATTTTAGTTTTGAATAACACTGGATTTTAATGAAATATTTAAAATCTTAATTGAATAACACTAAACTTTAAAATCTATTAAGCATAATTTACAAAAATGAGTTCTAATAACACTAAATTTTAAAACTGGATTTAAAATCATTAGTTAAATAACAGTGGATTAGTGTTGGATTTCAATTCTATTAAAATCCATTAACTAATAACACCCCCTAAAGCTACAAATCAATACCAAATATCCTTAATAAAACACTAGTCGTCTCTCTATACTCTCTCGAACAAAGTCTCAACCGGTTTGGGTTGGCTTTTCTTTATAATAATTAACCACTTTATTTTTTTTGTGGGCACAAGAGAATTAACCATTTAACATTGATTATACTGTTTTTAAACTGACATTTTATAAATTAAGATTTGGAATTAGTTCACTATTCTGGAGTGGTGAAAAAACCTCAACCGGTTTCAAATGTAATTAACCGTTGTTCACATTTCTCATAGCTTAAATTATGAATAAATTTCTAAATCTATGAAATTTCTATATGTAAACAGAGTTGTTCAAGTCCTAAAGGTGGTTACTTGGTAATGGTGCAGTGAAACAACCAGCTTTTCTTGTACTTGGATTCCTTTACTTCAACAAGTTCAAACTCCAATCATTTACTCAACGTACTGTTCAATGTCAACCATCAGTGTCACGGTAACAAAGGATAAAGTTCAACAGTGAATTTATTTACCAAAACCAAGTCTTCAAATGTCCAGGGATATTATACGCAAAGTCGCAAACTCAATGAACTAAAAACAATATTGAAAAAGAATCAAACAATCGTGAAAATTGTGGATTGATACAAAAAATGTGGGAAAGATTTAGTAGTTGAGAGCGGAGAGAAAAACCGCAACAACTGTGGATCTATCCCAACGGTTGTCTGGCCGCTTACTGAATTAACAGCTATTCCTTTACGCATCCTCGAAAATGGCCATGCCATCAGAACGAGGCATGTCCTTCGATACAAGGTGCAATAAACAACAACAACTCAATAACACAAACAAACTCAAGTATTCAAAAATGAGATTCTTAATGAGAACAAGTATGTAGGATAGATTTAGTAGCTGAAAGCAGAGGAATCAATCCGCTTCACCTGTGGATCTATCCCGACGGTTGTCTGGCCGCTTGCTGATTTAACAGCTCTCTCTTTCTGCACTTTTGCATTAAAGACTATGTCACTGTAATTTGACATAGCCTTCGATACATAGTGCAATTTTCTCATCAATCTCTTAACCCCAATCACACAAAGCTCAACACCATAAATTTGAACAAATAAAACAAAAAGCATCAAACTTTGCTACCGATTCAGGATATACTGTAAATTAGAGCAACACCCATCTAAGAAAGAAACTATGACGCAGGATTTGACATTTAACGGCGGCTGATACAAGAGTGGAGAATTAGGGTTTTAAGAGAAGAGAAGAGAAGAGGGTTCCATTAAATACAGAAATGTATTCATCAATCTATTGGGCTGACCCAATAAAGCCCATAGTGTTTTAATTTATCCGGGTCGAGTTGCGATAAACCGGGTCCTTAAACGGCGGCTACTACGTGATTAGTAAAATTAGGGTTTAACGATTAAGGACGTCGCTTCAACTATATAATCAATTGGGCCGTCCACTAGAAGCCCATGCTCTTTCGTAAGTCGGTTCGGGTTATACCGGGTCAATTTAGACAAATCGGGTTGCGTTTTTCACTCTGTTTTTCGCGGGAATGGGAAATCTGTGAAACATGTTACTTTTTTCTTCATCGTCTTTGCAATTACGCGAGATTTTCTTCCCGCGGATTTTCTCTGTGTTCGTGAAGCTGAACTTTCTGAACTCTCGTGGGTTTTCGTCTGATTCTGCTAAAGCCCTCGCCGCCGGTATCTCTAAAGCAATCAAAGAAGGAAACTTTAACTTGTTAGATTCTTCTGTCTACGGTTCAAATTTGCAACGAAACGAGACGAATTTGGTCCTTCTTTCGCTTGAATCAGAACCCAATTCTGCGCTTAAGTACTTTCGATGGGCAGAGATCTCTGGAAAGGATCCTTCTTTCTATACCATTGCTCATGTTTTGATCCGAAATGGGATGTTCGATGTTGCAGATAAGGTGTTCGATGAAATGATCACCAATCGTGGGAAGGATTTCAACGTTCTGGGTTCGATTAGGGATAGGTCATTGGATGCTGATGTTTGCAAGTTTTTGATGGAATGTTGTTGTAGATATGGTATGGTTGATAAGGCTCTGGAGATATTTGTGTATAGTACTCAATTGGGTGTAGTTATACCGCAGGATTCTGTATATAGGATGCTAAATTCTTTGATTGGTTCTGATCGTGTTGACTTAATAGCTGATCATTTTGATAAACTATGTAGAGGAGGAATTGAGCCTTCAGGTGTGAGTGCTCATGGATTTGTGTTGGATGCTCTTTTCTGCAAAGGAGAGGTTACAAAGGCTTTAGATTTTCATCGACTAGTGATGGAGAGAGGTTTTCGTGTTGGTATAGTTTCTTGCAATAAGGTTTTGAAGGGTCTTTCAGTTGATCAGATTGAGGTAGCTTCTCGGTTGTTAAGTTTGGTTTTGGATTGTGGTCCGGCACCTAATGTGGTGACTTTTTGCACGTTGATTAATGGGTTTTGCAAAAGAGGTGAAATGGATAGAGCATTCGATCTTTTTAAAGTTATGGAACAGAGAGGGATAGAGCCAGACTTGATCGCTTACAGTACTCTGATTGATGGATACTTCAAAGCAGGGATGTTAGGAATGGGTCATAAGCTTTTCTCGCAGGCCTTACATAAAGGTGTGAAGTTGGACGTGGTTGTGTTCAGTTCAACGATTGATGTATATGTAAAATCTGGGGATTTAGCAACAGCTTCTGTTGTGTACAAGAGAATGTTGTGTCAAGGGATTTCCCCTAATGTGGTTACTTACACCATTCTCATAAAAGGCTTGTGCCAGGATGGTAGGATTTACGAAGCTTTTGGTATGTATGGTCAGATCTTGAAACGTGGTATGGAGCCATCTATTGTAACTTATAGCAGTCTCATTGATGGTTTTTGCAAGTGTGGGAACTTGAGATCCGGGTTTGCTTTATATGAGGATATGATAAAGATGGGTTATCCACCTGATGTTGTCATTTATGGTGTGCTTGTTGATGGCCTTTCTAAGCAAGGGCTCATGCTCCATGCTATGAGATTCTCTGTTAAGATGCTAGGCCAGTCGATCCGGCTCAATGTTGTAGTTTTTAATTCCTTAATAGATGGCTGGTGTAGGTTAAATCGTTTTGACGAGGCTTTGAAGGTGTTTAGATTAATGGGGATATATGGTATAAAACCTGATGTAGCCACATTCACCACGGTTATGAGGGTGAGTATCATGGAAGGTAGATTAGAAGAAGCATTATTTCTGTTTTTCCGGATGTTCAAAATGGGTTTGGAACCTGATGCCTTAGCATACTGTACCCTAATAGATGCATTCTGCAAGCATATGAAGCCAACCATTGGGCTTCAGCTGTTTGATCTTATGCAGAGGAATAAAATCTCTGCAGATATTGCGGTATGTAATGTCGTCATTCATTTGCTTTTCAAATGTCACCGCATAGAGGATGCTTCTAAGTTCTTCAATAATCTTATTGAAGGAAAGATGGAGCCTGATATTGTGACATATAACACAATGATATGTGGCTACTGCTCTTTGAGAAGGTTAGATGAAGCAGAGAGGATTTTCGAGCTGCTAAAAGTTACACCTTTTGGTCCCAATACCGTTACTTTGACTATACTTATCCATGTACTCTGCAAAAATAATGATATGGATGGTGCTATAAGGATGTTCTCCATAATGGCGGAAAAGGGCTCTAAACCGAATGCTGTCACATACGGTTGTCTAATGGATTGGTTTTCAAAATCCGTCGATATCGAAGGTTCTTTCAAGCTTTTTGAGGAAATGCAAGAGAAAGGTATTTCTCCAAGCATAGTAAGTTATAGCATCATAATTGACGGTCTTTGCAAACGAGGAAGAGTGGATGAAGCAACAAATATCTTCCATCAGGCCATAGATGCAAAGTTATTGCCTGATGTTGTTGCCTACGCAATTCTTATCCGTGGTTATTGCAAGGTTGGAAGACTCGTTGAAGCTGCATTGTTGTATGAACATATGTTAAGAAACGGAGTCAAACCAGATGATTTGCTTCAACGAGCCCTTTCAGAATATAATCCCCCAAAGTGGTTGATGAGCAAAGGGGTCTGGGTACACGATAAACCGATGCCTGATTAAGGAATTTAGAGCAAATGGTTGATGAATATGATCATATGGATTGGTGTTTTTTCAGGAGTTTCCTATCATCAATCATCAAGGTGCATGCCTCTTGTCTCTCAGCTCAAACAAAACAGTCACATTGAGTTTTTCGAGATACATCAGTGAGTCACTTGTGAGTTCTTTAAATACATCTTGTTTTACAGAGGAATCAACGTACGATGTTGTTGTCCATGTGAAGTTCTAAGGAGAAGCAATTAATAAATAATGTTGATTAGAGCTTTTAGTCAGACATAAAAGAGTTTGGCCAGTAACTACTAATCTATGAACAAAAGTCAAATGGTGAAAATCCTAACACACCCATATGGAAAGTTTGAAACTTTAACCACATTGTCATGTTACTACAATTGATTGATAACGACCGTACCAGAACTCCTCGCCCGGTTTATTTAACGAAACCAATGGCAATTGACCATCTATGTGCCAGATCTGTTGGCCCGGTTTTACTCAACCGATTGAGACCGGGTTTTCATTGCTCCGCCTCTTGATGCAAATAGCAAATAAGTAGTTGAAATTATGTAGTTTCAATCCTCAATTGTGAACCGGGCCGGAGTTAAGTCATGTCGGTTTGGGCCTCGTATACAGTGTTAGGCTGTTAGCGTTAGGTAACTAAAGAAAACATTTGTATTTCTTACATTATTTGCAAATGACAAAAATGAATTATTTTGTTTGTATTTTGCGATTGAATTAAGAATTATTGTATAATTATCTATTTATGAGATACATTTAATACACACAATTATACCATGTTATTATATTGACAATTTTTAATCTGGCTAGTATTATTTTAAAATTTAAATACGAATATTTATATCAAACACATTTTTGTAAGTCATTATTAATATTTATAAAAACAAGTAATCACCATTAATATCAGTCATCCATGTGTGTATGTCATTGTAGATGCTTGAGTGTATAATAAATGTCCGCATCAAACTTTTTAGCTAATCTTTTTAGCTACAGGACCCATATTTTGTCTACAACGTTATTATTTTGATATCTACGTTTGGACTAAATTTCTAATGATTCAACAAAGTCACATACGGATACGGTCCACTAAATCTTAGTACTTCTGATTATTTTTCAAAGGGTTATTATTACTGCAAATACTCATTATTATAAGTAGAGGTGTCAAAATGGTTAACTCAACTCAACTCAACTCATAATTTAATGAGTTTAAGGTTAAATGAGTTATGGGTTGACTCAACTCATTTTGTTAAAATTTCGGGTTTACGTTTTTGGCGGAAAAATCACGGATTTACGTTTTTGGAGGGAAAATCACGGGTTTACGTTTTTGGCGGGAAAATCACAGGTTTTCGTTTTTTGGCGGGAAAATTACGAGTTTACATTTTCGGCGGGAAAATTACGGATTTACGTTTTTGACGGGAAAATCACGGGTTTATGTTTTTGGCGGGAAAATCACGGGTTTACGTTTTTGGCGGGAAAATCACGGGTTTATGTTTTTTGGTGGAAAACTTACGAGTTTACTTTTTCTCAATTTTATCGCTTGTATATTTAAGAATTTTAGAAAAATATTAATTTTATTAAATTGATTTAGATGTGTTGGTTAAACTTAAATTGACATTGGTTTAGAGATTTTAGTTGGTTTAATTCAAATTTACAAAACTTGATGGGTTAATTGGGTAAACCATTGAACCCATTAACCATTACAACCCAACTCATTTTACTCATCAAACTAATTGACTCATCAACTTATTTGACCCATCAACTCATTTGAGTCAAAATTTTCAACTCATTAGAATTCATGGGTTGAGTTGAATTGACCATGAATTTTGACCCATTTTGACACCCTTAATTATAAGCAATAAATGAATCAGTGAGGAGGTCAAGGGCCTTATTTTGAGAGAAAGAGAGATCACAAAGTTTTGTTTTTAAAATTCCAAAGCAAAAGGATAAAGGCAGATGCATTCTTCTGTCGGTGCTCTTTATTCCTCAGCCGACATTAAATAATTTAATTTAATTTTTATTTTTTATTAATGGAGTAAGTATTTGCAAGCCTCGAAAAATAAAAAATTATAGCACTGATTGACGCTGAATGAAGTAGACTAAAAATTGCATCTTTCATGAAAACACATTTCGGTGTTAGTACCAAAGAGAGTCTCAAACTTTTGCTTGGATTACTTGTTAAATGATAATTGGTTGCTCTGAATCGTATATCTACATATCCCATGCACGTATTTTCTTTTTCTTTTCCACTTTAAAGTTAGATCTCGACCTTTTTCCAGCACTAAAAGTGAGAAATAATTTATTTCATAATAATATTCCAGGATTTAAAAAAAAAAAATCGAAATTAAACTGAGTATGATATCAGATAAACACTATAATCGTGTCATGATTTATCTTTGAAATCAATATTATGCATGTATGAGTTTAAATTTTCTATATTCTTATCAAGCTTACAAAATCTATCAACATCAATTGTATTTTACTCAATGTAATTTAGTGATTTATAATGTTTAGAGATAAGTAAGAAACAAAAACAAAAATATATATTTAGAGATAAGTGAAAAAACAATGGACAAGAAAAAGTAAAAAAGAAAAATAACATTTGGTCCCACCCCACACTCCTATGTGATGGAGGTTCCAAACATAAATGATGAAGAAATGGGTTACTTCAAAGAAGTCTCACAAAGAGTAGTAATCATTAGTTATGATTTTTATTGCTATACTAGAATCTCAAGTCAAAAGTAGGCGAGATAAGAAAAGTAGACATCGTTGATATTTCGTTAGAAATTTATCAATGAAACCGCTCCATCAAAAATAATAGTGGCATACCTATAAATGATTTTTTTCGTTCCAAATAGAATGGCTATCTACGTATACGAATCCAGAAGAAGTTTATACTTTTGCTTTCTTTAACGCTATGAGCTTAAACATTTGCTAGTCGGTCACAACACATAGTTTTTTCATGTACACTATCGTCTCAAATCGAGAAAAAATTCCGAAGTAGTCTTCAACCATTTTTGTTTCCTTGAACGCATTTGCAATAGCTTTATCTCCAACTGAAAAAACTTTCACAAAGAGCAAATGTCGTATATGCACATGTCACCGAGCTTCACAATTTTGGCTCTTTAGCATTCAAAATATTGAACTCTCATTAATTTATTTCCTACCAAATATTGAACTCAAATTAAAATAGCCCACAAGCTGATCTCTTTGCCACAACTATTTGGCTTTATAAGCGTCAATTATATTAGTTTATTTTTTGGTTTTGAGTATGTATTTTTTGTTTTATAATTTAGCCTAAAAAATAAGCAGAAGAAGTGTATTTTTCGAAAATCAATCACATTGTAGACTATTTTTACAAAATTTCTCTGTCTATATATATATATATATATATTTATTTTTTTAATTCCAAAGCCTATTCTGAGACATAAGAAAAAGCCGAATGAGGAAGTGAGAAACAGAAAAAGGAGAAGTGAAAGAGATTTAACAATTTGTCTAAATTATAAAAAAGGGAAAGTCTTTTTACCTCTGTCACAAATTAAAAACAAATATACTCCACCAAATAAAATAAAAATACAAAAAAAAAAGCCGAAAAATCAAGTGAGAGAGAGAGGAGGAAGATGGGGACGAAGGAAAGCGAATGAATCAAACCTTACCGATGAAGAAGAAAGAAAATTGAAAGATATTTATTTATATCTCTAAAGCCTTTCTATATCTCTCTGTTTAAGTATCACTTCCTGTCCCAAAACCAAAAGACTTGAGAGTGTGTCTTTAGAGAGAGATCTTCTCTCTTTTATCTTACGACTCTCACTTCTTATCTCAAATCTACTTCAACTCTATTTCCAGTCTCCACATTTTCCCACAAATTTCAACTCTTGTTCTCTTCCTCCAAAGTAAAAAACAAAACACTGCAAGTAAGTAAGTTCTGTTCATATTCCTCTGTTTTTTTTTGTTTGTGTGTTTGTCAGATCCATTCTCTATAGCTTGTGAGCTGTGACCATTGTATATATGAGACTTGTTTTTGCTAATGGGCACTTGTAAATCTCTCAAAGATCTGATCTTTCGATGAATTTTCTGCACAACTGTTTTTTCCCCCAACTTTTCTCGAACTCGAAATTTTTGATTCAAAGTTTCGATCTTTGGAAAAACTGATGTTGTTGAAATCAACAACTGTTGATGTTGAGAGCTATATTTTTAGCGTTAAAACAAATGAGAGTAGTTGCGTCTCATGTCTTCCAAATTCAACTTTTTTGACCTAGTGGGATGCTTTTAGGGGATGCTTTAGTTTTGGGGACCCATAAATCAAATCACCTATGAAAAAAATGTGATAATGCAACAGAACTTGCACTGTGTTGTGTTAAAGTGTTTATTTTCAGATCTCATCGATCCATTTCTTCTAAATCTTAATTCTTGTGTGTATTGTATTGATCAAAGATCCAAACTTTCATTGCTGATCCAGCCGTTTTAGTCTTCAGTTAGGCTTCCATATTCATTACAAAGTCATGTTTTTGTTGTTTCATAGTGAAATAAATAAGAACCTTCTATAGTTGATTCACTGAGTGTTTGATCTGATTATATACTTGGTTTCACTGAATGTACAGGTGAGGTTTGGTTTTGGTGTTATAGAATTATGAAGAGCGGGAAGCAATCTTCGCAACCTGAAAAGGGTACTTCCAGGATCTTGTCACTGACTGTCCTGTTTATCGCATTTTGCGGTTTCTCCTTCTACCTCGGTGGTATATTTTGCTCTGAGAGAGACAAGATTGTAGCCAAGGATGTCACAAGGACGACTACAAAGGCTGTAGCTTCCCCTAAAGAACCTACAGCTACTCCTATTCAAATCAAATCCGTTTCTTTCCCGGAGTGCGGGTCAGAGTTCCAAGATTACACCCCGTGCACCGATCCAAAGGTAAAATAGATTCACTCTCACTTTGTATAGTCACTTCTAGCTGCTGCATATTATTGAACTATTGTTGTGTTTCTTGTTCTCAGAGGTGGAAGAAGTATGGTGTCCATCGCTTAAGTTTCTTGGAGCGTCATTGTCCTCCGGTATATGAAAAGAATGAGTGTTTGATTCCACCACCAGACGGGTATAAACCGCCTATAAGATGGCCCAAGAGCCGAGAACAGTGTTGGTACAGGAACGTGCCTTATGATTGGATCAATAAGCAAAAGTCTAACCAGCATTGGCTTAAGAAAGAAGGAGATAAGTTCCATTTCCCTGGTGGTGGTACCATGTTCCCTCGTGGAGTTAGTCACTATGTTGATTTGATGCAAGATCTGATTCCTGAAATGAAAGACGGAACAGTCAGGACCGCCATTGATACTGGCTGTGGGGTTAGTCTCTCTTCAACTACTCAAGTTCTCTAATCAGTTCTGATCGGTCGAGGTTATAATTTTCCGTGGTTTCTTTGGTAGGTTGCGAGCTGGGGAGGCGATCTTTTGGACCGTGGGATACTATCACTCTCTCTTGCTCCAAGAGATAACCATGAAGCTCAGGTTCAATTTGCTCTTGAACGTGGAATTCCTGCGATTCTCGGGATCATCTCTACGCAACGTCTCCCTTTTCCTTCAAATGCATTTGATATGGCTCATTGTTCAAGATGTCTTATTCCCTGGACAGAATTTGGTAAGCACTAATATCTACCTACCAATGCATTTGAGTTGTTGTGATTTGAACTAAGAATAATCATCAAAATGTGTTCTCCGATCTTGCAGGTGGAATCTATTTACTTGAGATTCACCGTATAGTTCGACCTGGAGGTTTTTGGGTTCTTTCTGGTCCACCTGTGAACTATAATAGACGATGGCGTGGATGGAACACAACCATGGAAGATCAGAAATCTGACTACAACAAGCTTCAGTCACTTCTAACCTCCATGTGTTTCAAAAAGTACGCTCAAAAAGATGACATAGCCGTGTGGCAGAAACTCTCAGACAAATCTTGCTATGACAAAATCGCTAAGAACATGGAAGCTTACCCTCCCAAATGTGACGACAGTATAGAACCTGATTCTGCTTGGTACACTCCACTCCGTCCTTGCGTGGTTGCCCCGACACCTAAAGTCAAGAAGTCTGGTCTCGGATCAATCCCAAAATGGCCCGAGAGGTTACATGTCGCGCCCGAGAGAATCGGTGATGTTCACGGAGGGAGTGCGAACAGTTTGAAACACGATGATGGTAAATGGAAGAACAGAGTTAAGCATTACAAGAAAGTTTTACCAGCTCTTGGGACAGACAAGATAAGAAATGTTATGGATATGAACACTGTTTATGGAGGTTTCTCTGCGGCCCTCATTGAGGATCCCATTTGGGTCATGAACGTTGTATCATCGTACAGCGCAAATTCGCTTCCTGTTGTCTTTGATCGCGGTCTCATCGGGACTTACCACGACTGGTAACATTTCTTTTTGTCAAAAACACTCTGTTCATTGTTTGATCTTTGTGCTATTAACCTGAAAACCGAAATTGTAGGTGCGAAGCTTTCTCAACGTATCCAAGAACATATGATCTTCTTCACCTCGACAGTCTTTTTACCTTGGAGAGTCACAGGTACGTTATGAATGATGAGATACATTGGTCAATATCACTCAATAGGAAGAAAATGTAAACTGTTTTTAAAGAATGCCTTAGAAAGTGTTTGGTTTTGGTGTTAATGTGTTTGTTGAACCATATGGTAATGTTTTCAGGTGTGAGATGAAGTACATTTTGCTAGAGATGGACAGGATCTTGCGGCCGAGTGGATATGTTATAATCCGAGAATCGAGTTATTTCATGGACGCAATCACAACGTTAGCGAAAGGGATAAGGTGGAGTTGCCGGAGAGAGGAGACTGAGTATGCAGTCAAAAGTGAGAAGATTCTGGTTTGCCAGAAAAAGCTATGGTTTTCGTCAAACCAAACCTCTTGATGAGACCACCTGTATCATAGTGTTTATCATCTCCTGTGATGCACACTACAGAGAGAAGGATCTAGTCCTTTGAGTCCAAGATATAGCTCTATAAACAATCTCCTTTTTTTGTTCTCTTTAATTTCTTGGGTATTTCACGGTATAGATTGATATTATATATTTTTTAATTATATTTTTAATATATAGATATATTAGTATGTGGTTTAAACACTATTATTATCAAGGTCTTAAAGATTTGCTTTGCAAGAGTTAAAAAATGTTGGAGTAAGGACCTCTTGATTAATAAATTGACTGACGCAGCAAGTTGTATCATGTCTTCAAGGAAACCCGAAAATCACCTATATGTTGGTGGCAGAATAATGCTATCTGGAAGATGAATGGATATGACCAGATTCAGGGTGGATAAAGAGCAAGTATGCATGCAAGTTTGATCAAATGACTTCTTTTCGCTGGACTGCCACTAAGGACTTAAGATCATATTTATGGGTTACTCGATCCAAACTACGATCGGCATTGGAAGCTCAAGTTTGGTGCTCTTTTAGAAGGATATTTAACCATGATGTCAAATAGAGCATAACTAGATCAGAGATGGTTGACACATTTTGGAGAGAAGCGACTCATTTATATCTTTTAAGTTAACTGAAAAAGTTAATGAAAGTAGAAAGATGGAAAAAGGACTCATTTATTTCTTTTATCACAAAGGATATCTATTTATACAATACAAAGTTGCACAATGAACAACAGTATAAGTTCCGAGTAACTAAAAAAATTCTCGCAAATACTAAACAGACAATCGAAGAAAATGGTTACTTTGTACGGTTTTGCTTCTCCTCGATTCCAGATTGAGAGAAGCGTTTCCTAAGAACTTCAAGAACATCTTCCATCTTCACACCCCTTTTAGATAGAAGCACCATTGCGTGGTATAAAACATCAGCCATCTCTGATGGTGTTCTTGAAACTTCCTCATTATCCTCCAGTGTTCTGCATAACTCGTCAGCTTCTTCCCTGAAGCCGAATATCCCAATAAGCTTCATAAGAATCTATAGCTCAAATTCAATTATACAGATAACCGACAAAGTACCTGATCTTTGAGCAAAGCAGAGCGTCATCCGTCAACAACCGTCGAGTCCATGATGGTTTACCTTCTTGAGGAACTGTTGATTCTTCTTTCCGCTTGGAAATGATTGATTCTAGCGAGTACAATGTTGTTAATGCTAGCTTGTTTCCTGAAGCCTGTGATTCAGTAAGAAAGTAGTTGATATTCTTCAGATTTCAATTCGTCTCTTGATACAGGAAAAGGTAAAAACCAAATTCAACAAAGGCAAACCTCATCATTGTTTAATTGATCAAAAACCGATGTGTAGTAACAAGTCTCTTCCCCTGTGTGACAGGTAGGTCCATCAGGTGTTCCAAGGTAAATAATCTGAGAAAATAGAGACCAATGAGTTTATGAAGAATAACACTGCATTGATTCATATCTGTGGTCCACGCAAACATACCGAATCACGATCACAATCAACATACACATCAAGAATATTGATGAAGTTATTGGATGTCTCTCCCTTAGTCCATAAGGTAGATCTTGATCGACTAAAGAATGTAGCTTTCCGAGAACTGATGGTTGTGGAGAGGGCCTCCCTATTAACAAAGCCTTGCATCAATACTGCTCCCGTATCAACGTTTTGTGCTATTGCCACAGCTAATCCTTTGTCATCCCATTTAATGCGGTCCAACAAGTTATCTACCTAACACAAGAAAACAACAGAAACCATGATTAGCTACCAGGGAACACAACAGCCGCATATACATTGCTTATTGAGACAGTAATAAAAGGCACAATGGCAACACTACCAACACAGAAAAAAACATTGTCATTTCAATCAAACAAGCCCCTCTCTAATAGTATAAACAGTAAATGCATTATCGGACTAGATATTAAAGCCAAAAGAGAAATGTCTCAATGAAGATTATTCAGGTTGTGGAGGACAGATGTAGCCCATGCCATCACAGATTCAGATGACCAAGCAAACGATGTACACCTTTAGAGAAAACTCCAGACCAAAAGATGGAAACCATCAAAAAGCCTTTCCTTCTCTCTTTTTTCTTTACCAGAGATGTAACAGTTCAAACTCATTTGTCAAAGAGTAGGAACCTGACCATCTCTGGCCAAATCTCAATTGTACATGACGTAACTAAAATAGATTAACAAATGACACATCTTACATGAACCTCCTTTTCTCTAAATTAAAACATAAGTTACTTCGGAAGGCATCACAGTAATTCAGTGATGAATTAATCCAACTCTGAGAGCGCAAGACAATACATATTTCCTTGAAAAGATATCAACTGTGATGAACAAATGGAGCCAAGTCATCACGTAACAAAGATGACCAAGCAAACGATGAGCACCTTGAAAGAGACATCCAAACCTAAAGATGGAAACCATCAAAAAGCCTTTCCTTCTCTCTCTTTTCTATACCAGAGATGTAACAGTCCAAACCCACATGTCAAAGGGTAGGAACCTGACCATCTCTGGCAAAAATCCAAACTTTACATATACAATTTACTCCAGACAATGTTCATAGAACTAAATTACTTTTGGCATAACAATATACTTAAATGCTTTAATAAAATGTGATGAACAGATGTAGCTCAGGCATCACCAAATGCAGATGACCAAGCAAACGATGAGCATCTTAAAAAAGAAATCCAAACTCTAAAAATGAAGCTCAGGTTAAAAAGCTTTTCCTTCTCTCTTTTTTCTCTACCCGACATGTAACAGTAATTACTCATATGTCAAAGAGTAAGCACCTGACAATGTCTGGTTCAATATTCAATCTAAATTCTAATCGTTCTTAGATAACAATTAAACTTAACACGATTCCATTGCAGAACATTCTATCTATAAGTTAAGATTACACAGAAGATGTTTACCTTAGCTTGAAGAGCAATGTTCTTATTATCATTGCACGCGAATACGACATTGGATCTGCTTCTCAGCTTAGTATCTCTAAAGGAATAAGGTTTGGGGATGAAGCAGCTACTTCTCGCTAAAGACTGAGCTAATGCATTGTACGATACCGCCATTTTAACGCTACGAGAAACGAAAAGTGGCGGCGGATTGAAAAAAAAAAGCAACGGAAGAGATTAACCCTAATTGTTCTGAAGTCAATGTGATAGTGAAGGGCTTTTTAAAGACCGACTCAGCAATGTGTGCAAATACTAAAATGCCCCTATTTATGTCTTAATATTAGGAATTACAAAAGCAATCCCTATTAATTGCTTGAAATTTCAAATTCCGCCATAACTTAAGTTTTTCTCTATTCTTCGTCTCCAGGAGATCCAAAAACCCTAGAAGAGCTAGCTCTCCGAGTTATCATTTTCAACTATTCGCGTTGGGTTACTGATATTTTCCCGGTCATCTCCGGCGTTAATTTTCCGATCAGGTTAGTAATTTTACGATTCTATGAATGTATGCTTGTCTTCGTTTAGCTTTCTAGTTTTCTGGAATCGCTTTTGAGTAGATGCAAATTTGTGGATTTGATGACGATATAAGACTAAGCATTCTTTTGTTATTCTCGATTCAGTCTCATTTTCGTAGGGCTTGATTGATGCTAATTTGAGTTTAGCAACTAATTGTTGATTCCAGATTTGGTTTTGAAAGCTATATCTATAATTCGGTCTCTTAAGATGATGAACGGTGGCATTGCCATTAATTCCTGCTTGAACCTCTGGTTCCTGAATTGAATATATCTTCGTCTAGATGTTATGTTTGACTGAATTTTTCAAGTTTATCATTGGTATTTAGGCTCCAAATTCTCAAAGATGGCAGGAAACCAATCTTTAAAAGATTACTTGAAGAAGTATGAAAGTAGTGATGTTGTAGAGAAGAAGAAGAAGAAGAAGAAGCAGAAGAAGCCATCTAAACCTGAACCAAGAGGTGTTTTAGTTGTCGACGAAGATCCAGTTTGGCAAAAGCAGGTTGATCCTGAAGAGGACGAAAACGAAGATGATTCAGCAGGTAAATTGCTTGACTGTTTCTTGTTTCTTGGACTTGTGCATCTGTAATGCTTTCACTTCCCTGATCTAATAACAGTTCACATTTACATATTGTGTTCTCTTTTCATTTGTTTCGTATAGAGGAAACACCTCTGGTTGATGAAGACATTGAAGTTAAGCGAATGAGGAGGTTGGAGGAAATTAAGGCAAGGCGTGCTCATAATGCCATTGCTGAGGATGGAAGTGGGTGGGTAACGTTACCTCTAAACCGTGAAGACACACAATCTAATATTTCTCCTCCACGTAGACAAAGGACTCGTAATGACTCGCCCTCTCCTGAGCCTGGGCCTAGACGGTCGGTTGCGGATAGAGTTGATACAGATATGTCACCACCACGACGGAGAAAACGTCACAATTCGCCTTCACCTGAACCTAACAGAAAACATACCAAGCCTGTTAGTTTGGATTCAGATATGTCACCACCTCGCAAAAGAAAAGCCAGGAATGATTCGCCTTCACCAGAACCTGAAGCTAAATATCTGAGTGAAGATCTATCTCCTCCTCGTAGGAGACATGTTCATTCTCCATCGCGTGAATCTAGCAGAAAGCGTTCAGATTCTGTTGAGTTGGACGATGATTTATCTCCGCCTCGCAGGAAAAGAGATTTACATGGTTCACCTGTCTCAGATGTAAAAAAGAAGAGCAATGATCTATCTCCTCCACGGAGAAGAAGATATCATTCTCCATCACCTGAACCAGCTAGAAGGTCTTCAAAATCTTTTGGCTCGAATGCTGATTTATCTCCACCCGGCCGGAATATAAATATGAAGGATTCTCAAGACTCAGATCTTTCGCCTCAAAGAAAAGCCGCAGATTTGCGACGTTCTTCTGAAAATGTGTCCAGGAGTTCCAATTTTGATAGCTCTCCCCCAAGGAGACCACGCAGAGATTCATCACCTCCTCAAATAAGCAAGGAGCAACGAAAGACCGGATTGATTAGTGGCAAAGACATTGGAAGTGAATATCGAAAGAAAAAGGAGGATGAAAAATTGAGGTAATTATCAGAAAGTAGACTAAGCTTTTTAGAATCTGTTACTGCATTTTAGTTATAGGCATCAGGTTTGTTTCAGTTTCAGTAGTATTGGGCCAAGAGTAGTTTCCTATTTCCTTGAAGTTTCATGTTGCCTACTTCCTAAGTTTCTAAGATTTTGTCTTCTGTGTCTTTAAATAGGGAATTCATAAAGAGACCAGTCTTCAGTAACGATGATTTGAGATTCGCGATTGCATGTTTTTAGGCTACCATCTTTCTGACAAATTATACTCTTCTACAGGTTTAAAAATATGGATTCCGAGCTAACTGGTCAAAACGCAGAAGCAGTGTTCCGTGACAAGATCACAGGTGAGGACTATAGGTCCCTAGTCGTTATAAGTTGCAGTAAGAATGCATAATCTCATGTCTCACACCCAGATACTTATTGATATTGCAGGGAAGCGTATATCAAAGGAGGAATATCTTAAATCGAAGCAAAAAAAAGTGATAGAGAAGCCAAAGGTACTGTGTGTCATTAACTCTATACTCCTCAAAATATGTATATAATCTGAATCTGAGAAAATTAGAGTTACGAATGTATTGTCTAATTCTTGTAGGAGATAAAACTGGAATGGGGCAAAGGTTTAGCTCAGAAGCGTGAAGCTGAAGCTAGACTACAAGAACTTGAGCTTGAGAAGGATAAGCCATTTGCTCGGACAAGGTACTTTATTTATTCTTCTTCTTGAGCTCGAGTTTGAGCTGTTATTACTTGGTTATTTATTCTCACAGTGTTTATCTCTGTTGTTTCAGGGATGATCCGGAGCTTGATCAAATGATGAAGGAAAGAGTTAGATTTGGAGATCCAATGGCTCATTTGGTCAAGGTATTGAAAATACTTCTGCTTACGACAAAATTATGAATAACCATGATTATCTTGTCATAACAGCATTATCCTAACGTATTGCCGAGTTTTTATATCGCAGAAAAGAAAGTACGAGACAACTCTTGTGGATCTAGGAGACGATGAGGAGATGAAAAAATCTGGGTTCATTATACCACAAAGTGTGCCTAAACATAGTTGGTTGACGAGACGGTTGGAAGCTGCATCAAACCGGTATGGGATTAAACCGGGTAGACACTGGGATGGGGTCGACCGTAGTAACGGTAAGCTCCTCTAATACATTTCTTTTCATTATTCACATTCAAAGATTCCTTTAGAAGATTATTTCTCTGATCTGTTTTATCTTTGGTGTATTGGTTCAGGAACTGAGAAGGATCTGATTAAGAAGACCAATGAGAGGAAAGCAACGGAAATAGAGGCTTATCTCTGGTCCGTTGCAGACATGTGAATCAGATTTTGTTCGGCAAAATGTGGTTTGATTCAGGAGATAACCATTCTAAACTGAGGAAGTTTGAATTCTGGTTCTAGTTTGAAATGTGAGATAACTATACATACTAGTATGGCCTGAGTCTTGTCCGGTCTGTCTGATGCAGCCGGTAAGTAAGAAACCAGTAAAAAACCAAACTCAACGTTGAGAAACCGGTACAAAAACAGAACTCGGTTAGTTTAGACTTTCAAATCTTTTTCTCTGATCATCTAAACTAACTGTGAATTGAATACAATCTGAATTTCTTTGAAACATCCTTGTAGAACAAATTTGTTCTAACAATATCGAAGTGGTCCCGAATAAAGAGAGAAAAAAATTCTAAAGTTGTAAGTTAAATCAAACATGATGAACCATCGTTGTTACTTGTGTGATGCAGCATGTAATCTAAAGGTTAGATTCGGCAACTTTATACGGGCCAGGCTAATCACTCATTGTTGTGTAATGCTTATTACTTTAAAGGTTAGGTTCGGGAATTTTGTATGGGCCGGGAGGCCCTTTGAGGGGTTTTATGTTGTTTCCTTGCAGATTATGGACACGAAAAGTTTTCCAAGTTGTCAATTTGTCATTGTGAAATTAAATTACTTCATCGGATTTGATTATTGGTGGTGAATCAACATCTCTCAATAAGAAAAAAATTCTTCAAAGGGTGTACACGCTCTCAAATATACGAACACTTGTTTATTCTAAGACGTGGGTCTATTTTTGATTTTGGTTGTAGCAAAAACTAGTTCACTTGGAAACAATTTTTTACTTTAACTATGCTTTTTTGGTTTATTAAAGTATTGCGTAATGCGCTAAAAAAAACTTAATTTGGTGTTTTGAAAAATAAATAGATTAAGGAAACCTAGGAAATAGGGATTGGAATTTTACGTAATCTTCTTTGGAAGTGGGAATAATCACCTGATGATGCTTTTACCTTTTCTCACGTAGGGCTATATTATTCATTATTCATTTAATAACTGGTTTAACTTTAGTACTATTCTCTAGAACTGATAGTTTCGAAAGCTTGTTTGATTCGATTATATAAATTTTTAAAGAAAATTGTATTTTCAATTTAGGAAGAAGATTATAAAGAAATATATGATAGAATGAGATGCCGATCGAGTTCAGGGAAGAGTTCTTCGGTATTGAATACCGATCGAGAAGATTGCTAGCTCGGTTGTGGAAAACGGTCTTGATTGGAAGCTTCGCAAAGATTTGCGAGGCAAAAGAGAAAGGGTTTTCGGTTATTAACTGAGACACAGTTGAAGTCCAAGGTAAGGGATGGAGTAACGGTCCTTATATATAGAGAGACCAGAGTAGACGAGAACATAGAGAATGGTCTGACGCCAGTAAGCAATTATACATTATTAAATAAATTCATATGGAAATTCAAAGAAAAATACATAATACCTTCGTACATTGTAGTGGGGTACCGGGGATGTTCGAACTTCGGTTATGGGGTGTAAATTTCGTGCATTAAATTGTATTAAATTGTACTATCTCTTTAATAAATTTCGTGCATTAAATTGTATTTGTAGATTTAACCTGGGTCAACTGACTCATCTTCTCCATGAATGTGTCCGCCACTGATACATTGTAATTTCATCAAATTGTTAATTTTGTCTATTGTTTTGATTAAACTAAGAGAAATTTTGAGTTAAATAAAAAAAAACGTATTTTCGGATAAATTTATATCCATAGTATTTGTTCTCTCTAAAAAAAACTTTCTGCAATTAAGAATTTTTGAAATTGAAAAACAAAATCGAACCATAATCTCACTGTTTACGAATATGTCAATTCAAATTAAACACTGTTTTAATAGTTAAAAGGAAAAGGGGAGACATTAGGAAAGTACATAGCCCATGATTTGAAACTGATCTTTAATTTCCTCTTTATCAATTTTTCAAACTGGTTATACGTATATAGATAAACGTAATTTTTAATTTAACAATATACATAAACACATTAAACTTATAGCTCTAAGAACAAACGATCAAGATTTAATTTGTAGTTATTGTGTCATTCCCAAACTTATGAAAACGTGTGATAGTGGGTGTTTAAAGGTTTTGGATGATACACGTCTATACATTAATAATTCTCGTTTCGTTTTTCTAGAGTCGCGACACATTTAATAATAACAGTACTATTGTCATGTCCATCACTCAAAATTACGTTTTGAAGTTAATAAAATTTGGAAGTATCCAAACTTACATTTAATATAATACATTGTGGACGTACAAACTGCTTTATACTACATTTGTACACAATACAAACGTTCACAAGAACATTGATGAGTTTAAAAGTTTAGTTGTAACATTTTTATATCCTCTCAGCAATAACTAGAACGACAACTCTTCTCTCACTCGTTTCCAGCAAACTCAGCAAGTTTTGAGACCAAAATTGTATATCGCAATATACAAATGTTGGAATTTTAAGATTTTGATGGTAGTTTGAAACCATAATTAGGAAAATGGTAGTTTAGGAATTGTTTTTGTTAATTTACACAATTATTATGAAATCTAAATATTTTCCTATTTACATAAATGGAATGTGATCTAACTATGGAGTGAAAAGATGTCTAAAAAGGAACATAAAATAAAATTGAAAAGCCCTAAAGCTGAAGAACATGTTTGTAATTTTTATTAGTAAAAGAGTATAACAAATCCAAAAGACAAAGTATAATGTAAGACAGGATGGGAAGCGTTTTGGAGACATTGACTATACTTTTCTTGCACATTAATTAAATCTCAACTATAATAAAATTCATGTTACAAAAAAAAACTATAGTAAAAGTTAACTCTTGCACATTCATTTGTATTCCACCATAAAATTATATTATTTTCAAAATATTTGTTTATATCTTTTATACACCTTTTCATACACATATTATATTTTTAGAACATTTTCAATATACTATAAATTTAGGTTTTGGATGAATTTCTACAAAATTATTAAGGTTTAAATCACAATTGTTTATTTGTAATAATAATTAGTTATATCTAGTGGTGAACACTTCTTACAATAACTGCTTTTCATTTTATTTTCGTAAATAGTATGAAATTTCTTATTTTCATATATGTCTTGGAACTTTATTTGGAGTTTTGTTGTCCCTCTGTTCGAAGCATTCTTTGCTTAAAGACAGGTTAGCCCCAGGAATAAAGCTAAGTTCCCACCCCCAACGTTTTGGGTTAAAGAGATACATTCTAATTATATTTTATATTTATGTCTCTGATTTTATTTCTTTTTAAGAAAGTTTAGCATCGTCGAACATGTTGCACATATGCTAAATGCTTTTATACACTGCACCTTAGAATTTTCAATGTTTTCAGATCGAACTACAGTTGGATCATTACAAAAAAATAGTTCAATGCTTTTAGTATATACATAGTACTACTACTGGATGTTTAAACAGAAAAAGGCAAAAAAAACTAATGTTTGTTGCATTTTGTCATTTAGTACATTATTCATTATAATGTATATGAATGTTGTTTAATTTTGTTTTGTTTTGTTTTACAAACAGAAATGAATTGTTTAGTACAAAATAATTTAAATACCCGACCACTGGGAAAACCAATTCATCATAAATGAACTATGAATCTATGATCACTCTTTAAATTCGTACATGAATTAAATCACATGTGAAAATTCATACATTAACCATGTAAATTTAGTGAATCCTTATACAAACTATCAAAGGTTGGTTTATATTGATTATGATTGATCCAAAAGCCTTTAATCAACCGTCTACATTTGGTAAGTCATATGATCCGTTTTTAAGAAAACAAAGTAACTTAGTTTTATTTTACTATTAATGGACTATGTAAATTCATCAAAACATGTATAAACGTATATACTGTATATTAGTGTTATATGTTATAAGCTTCTTCTGTATAAGTTTACTAAGTTTTTTTGACAAGGTTTTTTTCAGTTTATGTATAAATATATACTGTCTATAAATCTATTAAATCTAAATCGATGCCGTTTTGATTTTTACAACATTTCATATGACAACAAATTTAGAAGGTTGACTAACAATGTTATGATCAAAGTTGATTCAAGCCAAAATTATTAGTTATTAACTAGATCAACCTAAATAATCCATGTATGTAGTTTAATTGGTGGCCATAATTTACAGAGAAGTGTAATGCCTATTACTTAACCGCGAATCAACATCACGATATTATCAGCCTATACAACTTTGGAGAATGACTCCTTATGCCTATCATTATTTAGTAATTTTATAATTAAAAGTTTGTGTTTTAGTTTACCATCTTTATCGGAATCAAGTGAGTTTTTTCTACATATTTTAATCTAAAATTAAAAGTAGAAAAAATCGATGACCAACACGACTAAGTAAAGTCAAGCTCGTTCATATCACTTTCATATAATTATTTTAAATGCTTCGAACTCGATACATTCTTTCAAGCTACACTGAGAAACTTCATTGTGATTAATATCAACACCTTTTTGTCTGAGGTTAACATTTTATGTTACTAGTATGCTTTTTCTTATATCATAGAGATTCAGCTCGTTTGTACTTCCTTAGAAAATTTGTAATTCACTATGTTATAACCTTCAGTGAAATTCGAACATGGCCAAATATTTCATCATTAACCCCAAAATCAAGAATGCTTGTCTTTAAAACTCTTTTGACATTTCACTTCCTTCGTACTTTTCACGTATATGAATGAAAATAATAAAATTTATAAGAAATCTTCGTTTAACATTTCTTTTCTAAAAAAGTCATTGCATGCATGAGATACTTACATATGCAATTGAAGAAAACAAAATTACAGTACAAATATTTATTCCAAAATACATTAACACATCGTCAATTCTGCAAGCTTTTCTTCTATAGCAATCTCTAAACCTAGCATAATTTGGTTTAACGAGTCAAGAAAAGACAATTTTTTATTTATTTTTTAATATGGTCGGACCATTACACTATATTATATATTAAAGAAATGAACATGACAAACAAACACATCACATGTGTAAAATAAATAGAAATAGTTGTATCATCCCATACTTCAATACTCCATCCACCATGCCAACATTAATCCATGATTGGGACACTATTTAAGCAAACACTTCAACTTACACTTTCACACTATATTATATAACTCCAAATGTCCAAATGAAAAAAATTCAATGAACAAGTTATTGATTCTATTCACAATCGATGCTTCTTTACTCATTTAGTAGAAACATAACAACAAAAAATTGGCACACATGATCATAACCAAAACAAGACAAAACGATGAAACACACATATATTATGTATAGTAAAATAAAATAAAAAGAGATGATGAAATGAACCCACACAAAGCGAATCGTGATGCGACGGTTCCCTTGGCCTGTCAAATGTATCGTGACCAAAACCCGACCCGGTTTCAGCTGTCTCAAACCAATCAGAAACCGCCACGTATTCTACTTCCACCACACGTAAGCCATCTCCGTCACCGGTAGACAACATGGGCCCTCTTTGCCGTCTCTTCTCGAGACCAATATTTTTCCTCGGCACACCAAAATAATAAACCTCCGTCAAAACTCACGGTTCTTTTTTATTACATTAAACGCCGTTAAACATTCTCTTTCCTCCACGTATATATATATACTCTTCGTAACTCTTGTCTCTCTTCTCTTCGTCTAGTTAAAACTCTCGGAGCTCCTTTCAGTTCTCGGGTCACCCAATAACCCGACTTCTCGACCCGGTTTCGTCTCTGTTCTCATTTTTTCCAAATTTCTCTTCCGGAAAATGAAGATTTCTATGGGTTTTTGAGTTTGGAGATTTTCTCAGTGAAGTTTATTACATAATCAGATTCGAAGAAGAAGACATTTCAGGTGAGTTTATAAAAATTCTCTTTTTTGAAGATTTTTCTCGGGAAAATAAGAAAACAGAGAGATTCGTTGCTCTGTTTCTGTTCTTCTGTAGAAACGATTAGTCACTGGTTTTTTTCCGATCGATCTTTTCAATACTATTTTTTCCCGGAAAAAAAAAGATTCAGAGATTTTTTTTTTTTTTTTTTTNTT
>Ga0041059_1000276_pt1 | contig 35830 bp, 37 predicted proteins | sample AraColnosormetaG_FD_56232 | JGI IMG/M metagenome (GOLD analysis project Ga0041059, IMG submission 56232) | Arabidopsis roots microbial communities from North Carolina, USA - Col MF nosort | ecosystem: Host-associated > Plants > Roots > Unclassified | place: USA: North Carolina | collected...
AAAAAAAAAAAAAAAATCAAAGTTATAGTAAATAATATTTAAACGTATGTCACAAAATTTACAAGATATAAACTTTTCAAAAAAGAGAGGATAAACCATCGTAAATATAAATACAACGAGTGTAAGTATTGGTTAATAAAATATTAAATATAGTTATCATCAAATAATTTGATAAACCCCCAATTCTTAATTCAATTCGACAAGATCATTTTGAGTTTCTCAGTCTCCGATACTGCCCAAACTTAAGGCCCATATTTAATGAACTCATTATAGGCCCAAAACAAAGCATATAAAGTCATCGTCTTCTCTAGTCCTGCGAAAACCCTAGTTTTTTGCTCTCTCGAAGTTCCGTGCGACTCTCTGCTCGAGCAAGATCTCCTACCGATACAATGGTAACACACAAGCTCTGCTTTTGATCTATTTCTCTATTCTCATCATATTCTCCGGTGTCTCAGAATGTTGTTTCGTTGAATTTTGACCATTTTCTTCTTCCTTCTTGCTCTCAGATTATCTCAGAGGCTAACCGCAAAGAAATCTGCAAGTACCTCTTCAAAGGTTCGTTCTTCTTAAATTTGTTCTTAGATCTCTGTTTTCTTCAGCTTCTGTGAGTAAATTGATTCATTTTTAGGCTTATGCCGATGAACATTGTGATTTTTGAACTAGTTTAGGTTAACTAGTTATGGTAGCAATTATGATGTTTGGCTTAGAAGGTGAACATTGTGTTGATTATCATATGTTCTATGATTTTTGCAGAAGGAGTTTGCTTTGCGAAGAAGGATTTCAATCTTGCTAAGCATCCGTTGATCGATGTCCCCAACCTACAAGTGATTAAGCTTATGCAGAGTTTCAAATCCAAGGAGTATGTTAGGGAGACATTTGCCTGGATGCATTACTATTGGTTTTTGACCAATGAAGGGATCGAGTTCTTGAGAACTTATCTTAATCTTCCATCTGATGTTGTTCCTGCTACTTTGAAGAAGTCAGCTAAGCCTGGTGGTCGTCCATTTGGTGGCCCACCTGGTGATCGCTCAAGGTGATTAACTCTTTGCTTAACCCATTTCATGTCTGGCAAAAACTTTTTTTTTTTTTAATTTGTTTGACATGGTTTGGGTTTCTTTGTATTTCAGAGGACCTCGCCATGAAGGAGGAGACCGTCCCAGGTTTGGTGACCGTGATGGGTACCGTGCAGGTCCTCGAGCTGGTGGTGAGTTTGGAGGTGAAAAGGGTGGAGCTCCCGCAGATTACCAGCCATCTTTCCAAGTAAATTCTCACTGACCATACCTTCTATTTACTTCTCTATCTCACCAACGTCATATAATGTGCTACTCTTGAAGTCTTTATCATAGAGCTCCTGAACCTGAGAAACCATGAACATATTTAGTCTCTCTTTATCACTTTAGTTACAAGGAACATAAATCTTTTACTTTAGCTGTGAAGTGTTTCAAAGTCTATAGTTATATAATTGCCTTGTGATTTGATTTACCCGCCTTCTCTTTGTTTGGTTGCCATTGTTCTAACATCCTTTCTTGTTTATCAGGGAAGTGGCCGTGGTTTTGGCCGTGGTGCTGGTGGCTACAGCGCAGCTGCACCATCTGGTTCAGGTTTGCCTTGAAAAAGAAATGTCTTTAGGTGACAGTAAGACCATGGAGGAGTTTTCAGCTTTAAATTTTGCTTTTGTAATTCAGATTCCGGAATCCTTCATAATCTCTATCTGAGTTTAGTTTTGTTGTTGAATCAAACATCCGATTTAAAGTTATGTTCATTCCATCTTCTCTCCCCTTTTCGAGCATGCGAGAATATGATTCCCCCTATTGAACAAATCAATCAACCTTTAAGCGATAACAAATTGGTGTTGTGAAAATTATTAACTTCTTGATCTCGTTTTGTCAGATCTAAAATTACTATAGCCAAGCTACCTTTCACGTCAAGTTGTCACTCCTATCTATTCCAGTGATCTTAGGAAGTCTATCTTTTGGAAGTCAAGTTTTACTCTAGGGAACCAAAAGATTTGTTCAGAAACAAGAAAAGTTCCTTAGCTGAATAACAAAAACTTGAATCAGTATTAGACAGACCCACCACACGATATAACAGACCTGACACAAACCCAACCCTAGAAGTAGTCACAATGTTCAAGTAACTCTAAAGATATAAAAAAAAAGACAAAGACATTTTGGAAAATCTTAAAACTCAGAACAACTCGACATATTAGAAGTTTTCAGAACCATAAGAGCAATTTCTTCATCTCTTAGTCGACTTCCTCCATCTTGCTCTCTTCAGCAGCGTCCTCCTCCAACTCAGGCATATCACCATCTTCCTCAACGTTCTCATCCTCATCAATACTCAGACCCAACTTCAACATCCTGTGAATCCTAGCAGCAAAAGTGTTCGGTTCATCAAGACTGAATCCAGACGTCAACAAAGCTGTCTCATACAGCAACATGACAAGATCTTTAACAGACTTGTCATTCTTGTCTGCTTCAGCTCTCTTCCTGAGCTCCTCCATTATACCGTTGTCGGGGTTGATCTCCATTGTTTTCTTGCTCGACATGTAACCACTCATGCTGCTATCTCTCAACGCCTGTGCCTTCATAATCCTCTCCATATTTGCAGTCCATCCATATTCACCAGTTACTAGACAGCAGGGAGAGTCCACAATCCTGTCTGAGACCACAACCTTCTCAACCTTGTCCCCGAGAATTTCCTTAATCGTCTTGCACAGATTCTCGAAGGACTTCTTCTTCTCTTCCCTCTTTTTCTTCTCTTCTTCGGTCTCATCTTCAAGTTTGAGGCCTTCTTTAGTCGCAGAAACAAGTTTCTTACCGTCATACTCCTTCAATTGTCCAACAGCGTATTCGTCAATCGCATCCACCATGTAAAGTACCTCGTATCCTCTCTTCTTCAGCCTCTCCAAGAAGGGAGAATTCTCCACCGCCTTTTTGCTTTCACCAGTGATGTAGAAAATGTCCTTTTGACCTTCCTTCATCCTTGTGACGTAATCTTTGAAGCTCGTCATTTCATCACCACTCTTTGTGGAGTGGTACCGTAGAAGATCAGCAATCTTTCCCCTGTTCTGACTGTCTTCATGGATACCCAATTTGAGATTCTTGGAGAAAGCCTCATAGAATTTGGTGTAGTCCTCTTTGTTCTCAGCAATCTCGTTGAACATCTCAATGCACTTCTTCACTAGATTCTTCCTGATCACCTTAAGGATCTTGTTCTGTTGAAGCGTCTCACGAGAGATGTTGAGTGGCAAGTCATCAGAGTCAACAACACCTTTCACAAAGCTGAGGTACTCTGGGATTAGCTCTTCACAGTTGTCCATAATGAACACCCTCCTGACATAAAGCTTGATGTTGTTCAACTTCTTCCTCGTGTCAAAGAGATCAAACGGAGCTCTCTTTGGTACAAAGAGAATGGCCTTGAATTCTAGCTGACCCTCCACTGAGAAGTGTTTCACGGCTAAGTGATCTTCCCAGTCATTGGTCAAGCTCTTGTAGAAAGCAGCATACTCTTCCTTAGTGATCTCTTCTGGCTTCCTCAACCAGATCGGTTTCTGCTTGTTGATGAGTTCCCACTCGTGAGAGACTTCCTTGATTTTCTTCTTCTTTTTACCATCTTTCTCCTTCTCCTCATCAACTTCTTCAACCTCACCTTCGTTTTCTTTCTTTGGTTCATCTTCATCCTCATCGTCACTGATCTCCTTCTCGGTGGTTTTCTCGGTCCAAAGGTAGATAGGGTAACTGATGAACTCAGAGTGCTTCTTCACCAAGTCTTTGAGTCTCCTCTCCTCCAAGTATTCAAGCTGCATGAATAAACACACTTGTAAGAACACAGAAAACACCAAAAGAAAAGAAACAATCCCCAAAACACTCAAAGCTACGATTCCTTACCTGATCGTCCTTAAGGAAGAGGGTGATCTTAGTTCCTCTACCAAGTGGTTCCCCATCCACATCCCTAGTGACAGTGAAGGAACCACCAGCTTGAGACTCCCAAACGTATTGTTCATCATCATTGTGCTTTGTAGTGACAACAACCTTCTCTGCAACAAGATAAGCAGAGTAGAAACCAACACCAAATTGTCCTATCATGCTTACATCAGCTCCAGCTTGAAGCGCCTCCATAAACTCTTTTGTTCCAGACCTCGCAATGGTTCCCAAGTTGTTCACCAAATCTGAAAAAATAATAGAGAGTCATAACCACAGCACATACACTAAAACATCTCACCAACGAGAGATTATTAGGCATTGATTCGTTACCTGCTTTGGTCATGCCAATACCACTGTCAATAATTGAGAGCGTCTTATTAGACTTGTCAGGAACCAATCTAATGAAGAGTTCAGGCTGTCCATCGAGCTTGCTCTTATCCGTTAAGCTCTCAAATCGGATCTTGTCAAGAGCCTACAAAACCATTCATATAAACAAAGATAATCAGAAGCTTTCCTCAATCCTCTAGGGTAAATCAAAGACTACATCGAAGCAAGAACCGTTCTATATATGTAACTACAACACATGAAGATCGAGCACAAGCTAAGAATTCTAAACTTAACGTGATGCACAAGCCAAATCACGATTTATTTGAATAAGCAATCACAACGCTAAACCTACGAATCCAACGCTATCAACGAATCCAGGAATTAAAGAACAAACAACATGCAAGAAAATAGGAAGCGGACGAGTCACACCGAGCAGAGAGAGATTTGAAGGGAAACTTACATCAGAAGAGTTACTGATGAGCTCACGGAGGAAGATTTCTTTGTTGCTGTAGAACGTGTTGATGATCAAGCTAAGAAGCTGGTTAATCTCAGCTTGGAAAGCAAAAGTCTCTGCATCAGCCATCTGAACATCCGCCATCGCAACGAACTTTGATTCAACGCAAACGAGAAACGAAAGAGAATGCTAAGAGAAAATTTGGAACTTCGAGAGCGTTTCGAGAGATTTGTGATTGTTTTGTTGATTTATGAAGAAGAGAGGAAAAAACAAAGTGATTTTATAGAGGAGAAATAAAGTTCTAGTCTCTTCTTTTGAAATAAAGGAAAACCAGTGATTTCTGGATTGTTCTTTGAAAACGACGCCGTATTTCGATGAAATCAACCGTTTTTAGCTTTGTGAGCAAACGAATTCCAGAAAGTTCTTTTCGTTTCGAGACTCCACTTGTTTCAATTCCGAATAGGTCTGGCAAAGAAATTTCGCCGGTTCAGTGTGAACTGAATGAAATTATGGTTAAATATAAACCAACTCTCATTTGTCTTCTTCACCAATAGTCATTACAAGAACACTTGCCATCTTCAAACCGATGAAACCGATTATTATCTCTCACAATGATCACTCGTCTCGTACATACGGACATGAACTTGATCGCGTTATGGCAATCACCGCAAACACGCAGATTCTTCATTACTCGGATCGGTCTATCAGCTGGAAACGTGATCAGTCCAAAAGCAATAGCTAATCTCTCACTATGATACCTTATGGTTTGATTCTTCTCGTCACCATCCACTTCTCTCAGAACATAGCTTGTGTCTGCAATGTAACCCGCTTTCTCCATCTCTTCCCCTAACTCAGCCAGCTTCTCATATATCTCCTTGCTTTTCTCATGACGTCTTTCTCCAGCTGCAAATGTATGAACCTTGTTCCTTTCTTCAACCCAACTTAGCCCTGTTTCCTTCTTTTCCCCTCGGTCTCGAAGCAATTTTCTAGCTTTAGCTGCGTCTTCGAATCTACCATCGGCTGCATAAGCATTGGATAACGAAATGTGCATACCGGAACTCACTGGTCCTAATTCGAAGACCTTGTCTGCTGCAAATGCTGCAAGCTCTGTGTTCTTGTGGACTGTACAACTCGTTAATAAAGCTCCCCATACAGATTCCGTGGGATCAATCGGCATATTAGTGATAACTTCAAGTGCTTCTTGTAATCTACCAGCTCGTCCTAACATATCCACCAAGGAAGCGTAATGCTTATCCGTCGGCTCAATCCTCGATTCTTTCATCTGATCAAAGTAGTATCTCCCTTCATCAACTAGACCCGCGTGACTACAAGCATTGAGCACATTCAAAAAAGTTATGAAATTTGGTTTCATTCCAGAAAGCTTCATCCTTTTGAACAATTCAATAACCTTTTGAGTATGTGAATGTTGCGCATACGCCTTGAGCATAGCGTTCCAAATCCCGAGATTCTTCACAGGCACCTCGTTAAAAACTTGATAAGCTCCTTCAGGAACACCACACTTTGAATACAACGAGACTAAAGAACTTCCCACAAAGCTAGAAGAATCAAAGCTAGACTTAATACTCAATCCATGAATCTGTCTACCTAACTCAAGTAGAGTCGAATTTGCACAAACACTAATAACACTCGAAAACGAGTAATCATTAACAGCGAGATTCTCAAACAAAGCTTCTTTAAACAACCACAAAGCTTCCTCATTTTCACCCATTTGTGCATACCCATACATCATCCCACTCCAAGTAACAACATTTCTCTGAGGCATTTCGTCGAACATCTTCCTCGCATAAACAATTTCTCCACATTTCGCATACATATCAACCAAAGAACTCCCCACAAACACATCAGCATCATACCCAGTCTTCATCGATAGACAATGAACTGATCTACCAATATCACAACGACTCAAAATCGCACACGACTTTGTAGCTGATGGAAGAACATGATCATCAGGTCTAAGGTTTCCCGCCATCATTTTTTTAAGAAACTCGAGTGACATCCATGGAAGCTCGTTCTGGGCAAAACAAGAGATGATTGAACTCCAAGTCGTCGAACTTTTTTGTGGGCTATCTTCAAAAGCTCGACGAGAATCAAACGGAAGCTGTGATTTGGAGTAGAAATTAATGAGGTTGTTAGCGACGAGAGGGATAAGAGAAAGGCCTGATTTAACGACATAGCCATGAAGCTGAAGTCCTTTAATAGTTGATCTGGTTCGAGCTGAAGAAAGAAGAAGATCACAGATTTGATTGTAATTGTGACATGGAACGAAGAAAGCTGAAGAATTCAGAGCCATGGGGAAGAAGATGGTTGAACTCAGTGAGAAACCAGGTCTCTTATTGGGTAACGTTTCACAAGGCCCATTAAGTCGTTAGGCCCATTAGTGACTTTTAGTGCCATTGCCTTTGAAACCCTGAAGTGTCGCCTACGTAGTCTGGAACTGGAAACCAAAAGACACGATCTTTAAAAAACTCGATGGAAAGGGAAGACAACTCAGACACCAAGAATTATGACTTTGAAACTAGTTGTCTAAGCCTGATTAAATTAGAAAAACATAGAGAGCTTCTTCGTATGGGATTAGAAGAAAGCTCTTCGAAGCATAGACTGGAGAGCATATACGTGACTGAGTTTAATACTAGTTTCAAGATTCTTTGCATTGGTATGGCTAAGTTATATTGTGTCCACTGCGTTATAATTTTACCATCATTGCCCATTGTTAGTAACACCTTTAATGTTAGTTAAAACCAACTATGCATCCTATAAAAGATAGTTGGGGACATTAATACGTTACCTCCCCTAAAAGGCTAAAATAGATAGTTTCGTCCAGCCTTTTAGTTGCCTCTAACATGGCCCATGAATTCATTCGGCCCATTAGGTATGAATGAATTGCCTTTGAACCCTAGGTTGTCGTCTACGTTAAGTCTGGAACTGGAACTGGAACTGGAACTGGAACCAAAATCCAAAATACACGATCTTTGAAAAACGTACGATGGAAAGAGAAGGAAAATCAGATCCAATCCCGATTGATATCATTCTCGATATACTCTCGAGATTGTCTACTAATTCAATCGCTAAGTTTGGTCTCGCATCCAAGTTCTGTGGATCTATACTAAGAGGTCAAGATTTCATTGAGTTGTTCCTAATTACTAGGCCCTTGAGTCGTCCACGTCTCTTATTCGCGGTTCAAAATTCTGATAAGTGGTGCTTGTACTCGTCGCCTCAGTCTCAGTTTCCAGATGAGAATCATTCTCTTGTAGTATCAGCCGATTTTCATATGGAGTTACGTAGAGACATGGGACAAGAGATTTTTGGCCTTGTCTCTGGTTTGCTCTATTTCCCTAATACGCGTACAGGCGAAGTGCCGGTGATATGTAACCCTAGCACGGGACAATACGCAAGATTAACTCAAAGGAGTAGTATGAACAATTTGAGCAGCTTATTAGGGTATGATCCGATTGGCAAAAAATACAAGGTAATCACACCAAGCAGTTCACATTTTGATCCAGAAAATATTCTGACATTAGGAACTGGAAAAGTAGCATGGAGGAGTATCCGATGTCTCGTAGACCATTATCCTGAAAGTGAAGGGATATGCATCAATGGGGTGTTGTATTACATGGCTAGCAACAAATTCCAGTTCAGTGGTGTGAAGATAGCTTCCTTTAATGTAAGGTATGAAACACTTAAGTTTCTTAATGCGGATGTTGACGTAACCTTTTGTCCTGCGCTTGCTAAACTGATTAATTACAAGGGTAAATTATGCGTGCTTAGTTGTTTATGGGATAATCAAATTTATCCAAAGCCGCTTCGGTGGAAGGTACTTATGTTGTGGTTGTGGGTTCTAGAAGATGCCGAGAAAGAAGAATGGTTGAAACGTGAATACACTTTGCCGGTGAATATCGTTCACGGCAATGTTTCCGTTGTTGGAGTGACTGCTACTGGTGAAATTATTTTATCCATGGATTATACATCGGAATCCTTCTTTGTTTACTACTTCAACCCCGAAAGAAACACTCTGGAAAAAGTTGAAATCCAAGGTTTTGAAGGGTCAGAGAAGAATCTTAGTAGTAGAGTTTACACCTTTGTTGACTATGCAGAAGATGTCAAGTTTATATAACTCATAGTCTAGGTAGTTTACTTGGAAATGTGACTTTTCATCAGACAAGTTTTGTTGTGAGCTTCATCATTTGTTGGCAATTTGTTTTCCCAGGTTTTCTTCTCTATTTTACTTGAACACATGATAATGTTTTATATCCTTCCATCAAATGCATTTTCATAAAACTTCTCTTTGGAAATGATATTATAGTCTATAAGGTTTTTTTAAGATCTCTCTATCAATTTTGTGTTCTCGTTTCTAAGAAATTATAGGTTTATACCCGAAACGACATCCGTCTCTTTGTCCCCAACTTCAAAAAAAAAAATCTACACTTTGGTTTTGACCAAAAATAAGTATAATATAAAATCTACACTTGTGAACTCACTCTTCTTGTTTATATATATGATGATTAACTGAGTATCAAGACAGCTTATAATCATTCTCAAACACTAAAACTTTGACACGCATATAATTCTTTACTCTTGTGCAAATTAACGATTCATACTTCGTCAAAGGCTTAACACTCTCTTTTGAGAAAGGTGGTGATTAAAATTTGAACAACAAGCTTAATTGCTTGGATTATTAAGTCCAACCCACCGTTTTTTGTTTCTTTGGAGAGAGATAGAGCGCAACAACCGGACTACACAATAAGACAGTCCAAGCTCTGTTTCACCAGATCGACAGTCGATATTTTATTTTAAACAAAATTTCAAAATTAAAATAATTTTAGATGATTATCCACTTATTCATTTCCATTTATATTTTTTAAGTACAGAAATTGTAAATAAAATAATTTTTCAAAATAATATAGTGTAGTATTAAAACCACGCATTTCTAGTCTTACAAAATGAATCCGAGGGAGTAATATACAAAAAGCTAGTCGCGGTTATTAATTGTATTGACTTAATCATTTAGATACGAATTTAATTAATATACATTTTTAAAAAAATGTAGTCAAGTCAATCTTATATATTAATGACTAAGCAAATTACTCTCCCATTGCATTTGTATATATAAGATAGAATCTTGATTTATAGATTATCTATCTTATCAAACAGAAAAAAAAAAAAAATACTAAACTTTTTTCTTATCAAGTATGATTTCTGAAGACCTTTTGGTCGAAATTCTCTTAAGATTGCCTGTGAAACCCCTAGCTAGATGCCTATGTGTGTGCAAGCTTTGGGCCACAATCATCCGCAGTCGATATTTCATCAACTTATACCAATCTCGATCCTCTACTCGTCAGCCATATGTCATGTTTGCTTTACGTGATATATTCACATCTTGTCGTTGGCATTTCTTCTCGTCATCCCAACCTTCTTTGGTTACCAAGGCGACATGCAGCGCCAATAATTCTTCTCATACGCCTGATTGTGTCAATGGCTTGATATGTGTCGAATACATGTCTCAACTGTGGATATCCAATCCTGCCACGCGTAAGGGTGTACTCGTGCCCCAATCCGCTCCACATCAAAAGTTCAGGAAATGGTATATGGGATATGATCCTATCAATTATCAATACAAGGTTTTGTTTTTCTCAAAACAATATTTATTATCTCCCTATAAACTGGAAGTGTTTACATTGGAAGGTCAAGGTTCATGGAAAATGATCGAGGTTGAGAATATTCCTTCTCCCTCAACCAGAGGAATATGCATCGATGGGGTTGTGTATTACGGTGCTCAGACGGCGCATGGACTGAGGCTTGTTAGATTCTACGTGGCTACTGAAAAGTTTGGTGATTTCATTGAAATACCGGTCGGGGCTAGTAATGTTTATGATATGAACTTTGGTTACTCTAAACTTGTGAACTATCAAGGGAAACTAGCTTTACTTGCTGCAAAAAGTATGAGCATGTATGATTTATGGGTTTTGGAAGATGCCGGGAAACAAGAATGGTCTAAGGTTTCTATCGTTTTAACTCGAGAGATGTTTTCGTATGATCTTGTTTGGCTAGGTGCGGTGGGTTTTGTTGCTGGTAGTGATGAGCTTATAGTTACAGCTCATGATCGATTTTATCAGATTTATCTTGTCTATGTTGATCTCAAGATGAAACGTTCAAGGGAAGTTTGGCTCGGAGGGATCAGATGCTCAGATCGATCATCTTTAGTGCTTACTTTCACGGATTACGTTGAAAGTATTATGTTATTGTAATAAGAACAAGAAGAGTGATGATCTTGCATGATCACATGAGTTAATGGATTCTTCTTTCGTATAATGTTTGTCAGTTCTTTTTTTTAAATATAAATGTTGGTCAGTCTTGTCCAAGTGAATCCTTTGTAATAATTTTAATGTAATAATAATATATGCTCATCTCCTCGTCTTGTTTCTTCTTCACCGCATGAGTATTAAATAATATGAGCAGAAGTTGTAAGTTGTAATAACGGCGAGTAAACGAGTTTATATAAAAGTTCGTCATAGAGCGCAACAACCGGCGAGTAAACCAAACCGATCTAAGTTTTGGTTTAGAGTTCAAACAAGAATATTACGACAACGGATATGTAGAAGATGTATGTTTGATGTATTTCACAAAGAGATACAGAGCTTGTTTATATACAAGTAATAGGCGTGAGCCTCAAGATTATATTAATTTCCTAAACTAGTGAATTGGAATATTGAGAAATGAATGAGTCTCTAATCATATCTCTTGACAGAATAAACCCACAGAAAATATTAGTCTGCATTACCTTGCAAACTACCAAAAACGTTTATCTAAATAAGTCATGTATGTCTTGTAATAATGTAGTCAAAGTTGGAATATCCAATCTTTTTGGAAACATGTTTTTAATTTGGTTGACCAAATATATTGTATTCCTTACAAATTTATTATGTGAGATAATGTTAATTCGAAGGATCCCTTGAATATAGTTAGAATTCTAATTATAAATACGAAACAACTCCTTCTTCATTCTCATTCAAATACAAAAATATCAAAAAATTCTTAATATTTTGATTTAACAAAGAAAAAAGAGAAGAATGGTTAGAACAAATGTTGTCTCTTTTGTTTTATTTGCTGCTATTGTATTATGTATACTATGTTTTTTTTGTATTTAGCACTAAAGCGTTAACCTTTTTTTCCGAAGTTTTTATGTTGGAAAATTAATTCATGTAATATTATTTTTGATTAAATGTAGGATCCATTCAAATAGATGGACAAAAACACATCGCACCCTGGATATTTGAAGACAAATCGATATGTTGTAAAGAACATCCGAGTGTTGGAAGGTGTCTTCCAGGCATCGATGATGATGCTGAGAAGGATGGGAAATGCTGGAAATTTTGTATTGAAGGGTGCGAAACAGGAGGTTTTTGCAAACTTTTTGAACATAAACATATATGTCATTGCAATTGTTCCGGTTAATATGCATCATGTAAAATTAATAAGGGTCATACGTATAACACAAAGATAAATTGTTCGAAAATTAATAAAGATCTAACTACATTGTTTGAAAATGATTACGCAATTATGAAGTTTTATCAGTCAGAAAGTAGTCATAATGCTATTATTTTATATGAAAGACAATAACAATGATGATGATAGCAAACAAAACTAGAGGCATGAGTTGCTGTTTGATACGACAGAGTAAACTCCTACTAAAAGTAATCTACATTTTACTAAGAAATATTCAAAGATTCCAATTTGGTATTTTAGTTTTTGTTATATGTTTCACATTTGGCACATATTAAATTTTATTATTTGTTTTGCTCCGCAAATTTACGATTATACAGATTTTTGGATCGGATCAAAGTGGATATAATGAATCGAATATGATACCACATATTTTGTTCAGTCTTCATTTTTTATAGGAAGGTACATCAATGAGATCTAGGCATGTCATTGTGTACTAAAATTTGAATGCCCTTTGTGAGCCAAACAAAAGTTACACAAAATAAAAAGATGGTTTCTTGTTGTAATAATTATCTTTTGGTACTATAATGTTTTTCGAAAGTTATTGACCTATATGGAATTTTCAGATTTTAATCGTGGTGTATCTTATGATATCATATTAAAAAAGAAAATAAGTTGAATCGTGTTTTCTTTTTAAATGTAAGTTACCAAATTCCATAATATTAAAATCTGAAAACTAAGAACTAGCTAGGACGTAGATGCATATATCACTCAAATATGTATATTAGACATATACCTCTCTTTTCGTTCTTAGATTTTTTAGATATTGATTTGTTATCCCTTATACACTAGTCTTGACTATTGGAAAAGCATTTTGAGCGAGAAAGAATATTTGAAACGCAACAACTGTAAACGCACAAACTGTATCTGCAATGCAATGGACTAACGCATGTATCGAGGTTGATGGCAATCTTCAACCTCTGATCTCCCGTGCTTATATGTTTGCCTTAAAAGCCAATAATTTGTGACAATGTTGAGGATAAAAACAAGGGAATAGAGCTTTTACAGCTCTAGTTTGCACGAATTTACAGTAGTGTTACTGTCGGAAAAGTGCAAACCACTGTTCTCTTTTTCTCTTCAATAATTTTAGTAGATAGTCCCCACATGTAAGAGTTAAAGTTGGAAACCTCAAACTTTTTGTGTATATAGTTAATAAACAGCCTCACTCACTTGCAAAACTGTGGAAGAAAAAATAAAAGATGGAATGCAAAAGAGAAGAAGGGAAGTCTTACGTGAAGAGAGGGTTGTGGAAACCAGAAGAAGATATGATATTAAAAAGCTATGTTGAGACTCATGGTGAAGGAAACTGGGCAGACATTTCTCGTAGATCCGGTTCGATTTCCAAATTTTTGTGTTTACTAGTAAAGGGGAGATGGGATTTTGGGACATTAAAGAATTTGTGTTTCTGCATGATGTTTTTTTCAGGGTTGAAGAGAGGAGGAAAAAGCTGTAGGCTGAGATGGAAGAACTATCTAAGACCAAATATCAAAAGAGGAAGCATGTCACCACAAGAACAAGACCTTATCATCCGCATGCATAAGCTTCTTGGAAACAGGTCTTTCCTCTTTCACCACTGATCATCCCTCTCATAAGTTTACCGATACTAACTTCTTATTCTTTTCCATCAGATGGTCGTTGATCGCTGGTCGCCTTCCAGGTCGTACTGACAATGAAGTGAAGAACTACTGGAATACTCATTTGAACAAGAAACCTAATTCCCGAAGACAGAATGCACCTGAATCAATCGTCGGCGCCACTCCTTTCACGGATAAGCCAGTTATGTCTACAGAACTGAGAAGAAGCCATGGAGAAGGAGGAGAAGAGGAGAGCAATACCTGGATGGAGGAGACCAACCACTTTGGCTATGACGTCCACGTAGGATCTCCCTTGCCACTTATTTCCCACTACCCAGACAACACTCTCGTGTTTGACCCATGTTTTTCCTTTACCGATTTCTTTCCTCTGCTTTAGGACTTTCCTGGATTTATCTCGAAGGATAAATTCTTGCATAGACTTTTCGAGTCATTATGTTATTATTGCTTTACTTATACAATTTACATCGAGTTACGTAGCCTACGCAAGAATTAATCCTAAATTGTGACAAGTCCTAATTCGCTGAGGATCGTATTCTTACCTTATGCAACTGCAGCACAATGCAGCAGAATACTTATCCCTAGCGATTTGCGAACCAGAGTAATTATTAAGTGGGAAAAAGAAAAAAAGCTTATGTCCTTTGCCTTAATCATTGTATGGGATTTCTAGTAAAAGCAATCCAAATTTTGGTAACATGTCCAGAAGAAAAAAGAAAAGTCGTATTACTTACAAAACATCATCTTCCTGAGGATATAAGGTACCGTCATCAAGGGGTAGAGAAGGAGGGGTTCCTGGAGGAATGCTAGCAGCACCATTTTCACCAGCTTCTATGCAAAGTGCTTCGGCATCTCTGACTGTTGAATCGAGATCAATATGCCCAGACAGCTCATTGATGAACTTTAAGAGAGTGTCAAAATCCATCTGTTCTCCCATTATCTTGCTGCGGCATCGCTTCAAGACCGCCACACAAACATATAGGTGAAAATGTTCCGAGAGGTAGTGGGTCCACATCACCTCCCACAGCTGCATTGTCTTCTCATACTCAAATTCCCTAAAACACAATGTCACCAGAATCAAATACAACACAGTAAAAACTTAAAAGAAACAAAAAAAAATCTTGAAATTAAGAAAATAATATTGGGAATTCTCGTCATTCACATTCAAAGTGCTATGGAACGTATTTCAGGTATTTTAGACAGTATATTTTCTTTAGATATGTCAGACATTGGAAGGGTTTCGAGCCAAGTACTGCAAAATGGGTAGGTAAACTGGTTAACTAATCACAGATGATATCCCAATTTTTGGTAGGGTAGCAGTAATTTTGTCCATCCCAAAATGATGTTGTGGTACAAACATCTAACCAATAACGAAAAAGAGGCAGAAAAGAAGAAACAAACCTTTTAAACTGAATCAGAATCCAGCGGAAACAGAAGAAGTAATTCAAGCAGTCATTCTCCTTAAAGTAATTATGTAGCGGGCTATCGAGCAACTCTACCAGCTGTGTGACAGTGAAAATGAAAAAGAAATGCTTCAGGTTCAGATCCCCCAACATTGATGCCGAATGCTGATAGAAAGGAAGAAATGCAAAATGTAAATTGTAGAGGGGTTCTCGAAGAAAAAAAATTATAGACCTTTGAGAGTGCAAAGAGCTGAGTATGCATCCCATTCTGGTCACGGTTAAAGTTGGGTCCAAGTCGTTCCATCAGTGCCACGAAACACCAAAAAGATTCTGATTCATCCTCCATCACGAACAAGATAGGAGACAGATAATCACTCATTCCCTAACAACCAGATAAAAAAACATTTGTCAGTTAAACACAATGGAAAAATTCAAAGCAAAAGCCAGAAATAGAAGAGTGTCCAGCAGTTCTGTTTTGTACGCTAAGTGGGGCAACCGACCCAAAATATGGATTCATAACAGTAAGGACAACGCCAACTTGTAATTCAGTGCTAAGAATGAACTTTGAAAACTGATGAGTACCTGGCAGTAACCCAGGTCAAAATTGTAGAAGGAGTAGGTCAACAGAATATCACGCATGCTATTGACATGTAGATTGTCATCCCCTTCATAGTATTCAAATGCCCTATCAGTTCTTACCTACACAAGAAGAAACCAGGAATATAATAACTCAACAGGAATTCGGTGAATAAGGCACACCACATATATCACAATTCTCAAACTCTTCTTACCACATCTTTATCTATCAATCCTTTTCTCTCCCGATATTTTGTGAACCTTTTTGCTTGTTCAGGGGAAATGCTCTGCCAAAAAAAATATACTAGTTAAAAGTGCATCTACATGAGGGAAATAAACTACTCTAGGAACGCCTCAAAATTTTATGTAAATAGCTCAGGCATCATTGGGCAAAAGAACTACATAGCCAATTAAAGAATCTAGAAATGATGATGAATGAACCTGCCACTGCTGTTTCAATGTTGCATATTCCATCCGTTTGACAGATCGAAGATATTCTCTCTCTGCATATGTCGAGTCATATGCATAATATCCCAAGAGAAAGGGCCATACCTACAATGATGATCCCAAGTTCCAAAATTAATCTGCATATAATCACGCAAGCCTAATTTTAAGTTAAAATTTCATATGAAATATAAAGTTAACCTCTCTACGCAACTGGTGCTCAATGCCTCCATAGAAAACTCTCTCCCGAAGAGCTTTTGATTCCACAACTCGCCCTTCAGAATCCAACAATGCTGTGAACTAAGAACCAGCAAAAGTTTGAATTTAAACAGAGGCTTATAGCATACGAAGAAGCAAACCATATTCTCTACCAGGTTGCACATACTCTGTCGATATTCTACACTTAATGCTTGGTGATATATCATTTCTTCTCTAAAATTTAGTATTAAGAAAAAAAACACAGCACCCAAGAAAGCTTCCTCTCTAAACTTTCCAGACTTTGAAAAATTGCAATATTCGGAAGGGCTTACCTCTTTATGCCCCATTGGTGGTTGCCTTGGTTTTCCCCACATCAAACTTAATTTATCAAACTGCAAAATAGGACGAATTAAATGGCATAATCTTCAAAAAATTCATAAGTATCATACTCTATATGTACTTGTCGTAACAAGTGGCCAGTTGTGTTTGGTAGCATAGAAAGCATTCCATCCGTAAATGTTTATCTTACTTATACAAGGTGAATCATTCATATATATTGCAGAAGTGATTATTAACTAAAGCTGATCGTTTTAATCAATGCTTAACTTGCTTAGTCTACAAAGTGATTGCCCTTGAATATATAAAAAGAACTTTCAGCGCTGTGTTTCCAACAAACTTTAACAAGAACAAGCAAAAGTGCTGTAATTCAATAGTCACTAGTATCTAAGGTAGTGTTCCAACTAATTGAAAGTACAAGCACAACTGAAATGCATGCATAAGTCCACCCATATAAGCACTCGAATTATGCCCAGTAGGATAACTAGAGTACCAAGGTCATGGTAATTGTCAATTGGGGATCTAGAATGAATCAGACACAAGGAAAAAAATCTATGATGTATGGAATTTAGTCAATAGGTAATATAAAAATTTCACCCTGTGCTTTAGAATAAATGACAATCTATCCACGAGACGAAAAAAACTAGATGTTGCGTACACAGGATGGTTCACAATATACCAATATAGTTTCCACCAACATGGTAATGCTTATAACAAAAAAAATGATCGTTACCTCTAAGGGATCAGCAGGGACATCAATATAAGAAATTTCGTCATCCTTGAGAAGGTCATTTTCAGAATAACTATGACGGATTTCATGATGCTTTTCCTCAGCAATGTTCGACAACTTTTCAGGATAACTATGTACGGGTTGGTTATTCCATCTCTTGTCAATGGAACCAAAGCCATTGTTTTCCGAAAACAGCTGAGTAGTTGTATCTCGAGCAAATTTGGTAACCAGAGAAAACTTCTCTAGTAGATGGATTGAAAGATCCCGAGTTGGATCATGACTCTTTTGCTTTCTGAAGCCAGACTGGGAAACACTAGATACTCTATTACCAACATCTGAACTTGTTCTCCTTTGATTTTCACTAGAAGAACCTCCGTCTAATGGGTATACGGATTGTCCACTTGCTACAGGCAGTGAACTTGGCAGCTCCAATGAAGACAAAGTTCTCTATCGGATATTATGATAAAATGTATTAGCCAATAAGAGAATTAAAAAAAAATCATCACTGCACCCAACATGAGATGATCTGATATGATTACCTGCAAGGGACTCTGAAAATCATTCACAATGAACACATTTTGATCTTCTGACGACCTATAAAAAGCTAGTATCATGTAAGACTATGAATTCTGAATATTTTCTTTGTGACATAACTATGTAACGAGCCACCCAGTTCCATACGATAATAAACTCGGGTGAACCAAAAGTTTTCATGTTAGACCTCTCTAATGAGTAAGTAACAAGTGCTATAAAAGCCTGTCAATACATTGACACTGTGCATTCCTAAGCTACTTTCATACAGTAACCGAAACAGACTATAAAGACAGGTTATAAATAAGAATATCAATACAGAACAAAAAACTATCTCATATCAGACACAAACCTTGCAAGAAAAACATGCTGCTTCACCATGGCCAGAAACTCCCTGACTCCTCCATTGTAGAAGTACAGAGGTGGAAATGCAAGTCCTGCAGGTCATTTTAAACCATTAAGTCTGAATCATTCGACTTGTCGAGAAGGAAAAGGGAAACCCCCTCCCGTATAGTAATTCATTATATATATCTCACAAAAAGCAACAGCCAAAAGTTTTGCTTACCAGAAGACAGGACAACAATTACATACTGCCATCCGAGAGCAGGAGTGTGTCTCCTAATGGACCTCACTTCAGTAAACGGAACCGCGGTGATGGTATAAAGACTCCTGTCTAGAAAAGATATAGAAACTAAGAACAAAGGTAAAGCATTAATCTTCAATACTAACATATACTAATTCAGTTCAAGGAATCCTAAATACCTTTCTCTGATAGCTTTGCATTTGATGTTTGTCCCTTGTACGGAATCCACGACTAGCCATCATATATCAAAAAATGGAAACAAGTAAGTGAATGAATACAAAACTAATACAAACAAACAATCAATTTCAGTGATTGATTACCAGAAAGAGAACAGAGTCTTGCTTAGTCAACTTCAATCTACCACTAATCCTCTCAGATGCGAACTGTGTAGGATGAATTGCAACGTTATCTTTCAAATAAATCAATACAGCGTCTTCGTGTTCACTTTGTAAACTTCTCTTTCCGCTATCGCTACGCATCATACTAGCCGATCCCTAACAAAATCAAGAGCCATAGCAACACAATCAAACGATCAAGTCAAATAGATAATGGATTCAAATTCGCATTGGCGAAGATTTATTATCGGAAAATTACGATCGAATTGTTGAATCAAAATTGAGAAAGCACGAGAAGAAGGACAAAGTCAGAATAACAAACTTGTTGTTGAGAAGCGGCGTAATCGGCGTCGTCAGAGAGATCTTGTAGCTCCGTTGCTTCCATACTCATGGTGATTTCAGGAGAAGAGAGAGGTGATGAGAGAGATCAGATTACCCTGGAGACGAAGTAAGTAATTAGAGAGGAAGCTTACGCGTCGTTGAGAATATTCGATTACGTGTGTGTATCTTCATTAATTTTGCAGTTAAAAAGGTTTTAATTACAGGTCGGCGTTGTAACCGAACCGAACCGAACCAAGTTGTAATCGAATCGAATTTAGTCAACTTTATAATAATCCGAATAATACGAAATAAGTTTCTTTACTATAGTAGTAAAATGCGAATTTGGTGTAACAGAACCACATTAACCAGAATTTATCAGAAATGCATATTTTTAGTTGAGTAACATACTAATCAAACAGAGCAAATTAATATTTCCTTTTAGTTAAAACCAAAGCAAATTGATCTGTAACTTTAAACAATTAGTTTATGCTGCGGCTTTTTAGTAACTTTTCTGGGCTCTGATCACTCACATAGTCACATTCATATATTTCAGTCATAACTTTTGCTATTTTGTTTTGTTAGTAACTTGTCAAAACTACAAATCAAGCTGAAATCTGTTTTGAAAATGCATGGAAACAACTTGTGTAAATTAAACCACCTGTAGTTGTATACTTGAGATCCTTTTTAAGTCGCACAAGTTTAGAACGAGAACTAGAAGCTTCATGTCAAGCAATACCTCATTTACCTTTGAAGAGTGTCATCTGATGAAACAATATGAACAAATAAGGATTGGACATGTGGAAGTTGGTGATACTCCTCTTGCCTATTCGGTGGAAGAAGAGGCCACGTGGAGCCATTAAATAGAAGTGGAGTGATTCGCTGTCGATGACTTGGGAAAATCCTAGAAAATGGCCCATCAGGCCATCACCTCTCCTTACCTCAAATTCTAATAAACTCACTTTTTGTATTTGTTTATATGCTTGCTTTTGCGAAATGTTTTTCTTATTATAAACATTAACAATATTATTGTAATTGACTCAACATATAAAAAAAACAAAATGGTATAGTTTTTATATAATTTGTTTGTAAAAGAAAATAAAAATGTGGCCTCTCTCCATTTAGCTCTTCTCTCTGCAAAGCTTTACCACACAATAGTCTCCTTGTGTTTCTCTTTATATTTGTCTCTATAACTCTCTTTCGTTAAAGTTTCATAAAACCTCAACGAACTCCTTCCATGGCAGCAGGACTATCAACAATCGCCGTAACACTCAAACCACTCAACCGCTCTTCTTTCTCCGCAAACCACCCTATATCCACCGCAGTTTTCCCTCCATCTCTAAGATTCAACGGCTTCCGACGTCGAAAGATTCTCACCGTTTGTTTCGTCGTGGAAGAACGGAAACAAAGCTCTCCCATGGACGATGACAACAAACCAGAAAGCACGACAAGCTCTTCTGAGATCTTGATGACGTCGCGGCTTCTCAAGAAAGCGGAGAAGAAGAAATCAGAGAGGTTCACTTATTTAATAGCAGCTGTGATGTCGAGCTTTGGTATCACTTCTATGGCTATAATGGCTGTTTATTACCGATTTTCTTGGCAAATGAAGGTAAATTATAATAAATAAATAAATAACGAAAATTCAATACTATTTGTCCTAATTTCCAAAAGTGAAAAATTTGATTTTTTTTAGGGAGGTGAAGTGTCTGTGTTAGAGATGTTTGGTACATTTGCTCTTTCCGTTGGTGCTGCCGTAAGTTTCATTCCTACATTATATTCCCATTTTGGGGTGGGAAAATCCAAACCAAACCGAAATATGTCAATCTAATTCCGAACCAAATTTTATTTATAACTCAAACTAAATAAAATTCTATGCAAACAAACAGAATTAAACCACAAATTCATAAGAAATTTTATTTTTAACTAGACTTATCAAAATACATTTGTTTTCAGCCTATTTTCTAACATCCGAAAAAAACGAAGTTCAATAACCAGAACAAGTTAAACCGTAAAAAGCCAATGTCCATGCTTATTCCGATTCATTTATATTTTCGTATATTTGAATTTTAGGTTGGGATGGAGTTTTGGGCAAGATGGGCTCATAGAGCTCTTTGGCATGATTCTTTATGGAACATGCATGAGGTATTTCATTTTTTCTCATTATTCTGGTTTTTCTTTTCCGGTTTACTGCTAACAAATTAAGAATATTCATAGCCGGTTATTGGTTTGTGGCAGTCACATCACAAACCAAGAGAAGGAGCGTTTGAGTTAAACGATGTGTTTGCTATAACAAACGCGGTTCCTGCGATTGGTCTACTCTATTATGGATTCTTGAATAAAGGACTTGTTCCTGGTCTCTGCTTCGGTGCCGTAAGTCTTTTTTCTCTCTTTCGACAATATCCGAAACTTATAAAGAAAAGATCAAAAGTCTTTTGTTTTTCTATAAAGAGAGAAGCAATAGTAAATTGGTATTTGACTTCTTTAAATAAAGTCACGGAAACCGAAAGTATGAAAATTTTTTGTGGTTTTTTTTTTTCTTTTCACCGTCCCACAAAGAGTGTGAACGTGTGAGTTGGGTGAGACCTATCATCTAGTACCCGTCCAAACATGAAAGATTGGGTGTACTTAGACTAATGAAACCACTATACGAGTACTATCTGTTTCTTGTTTTTTGTGCTGACTGGTTTGTAATATCACCAGGGACTGGGAATAACGATGTTTGGAATGGCTTACATGTTCGTTCACGATGGACTTGTGCACAAGAGATTCCCTGTAGGTCCCATTGCCAACGTTCCTTACCTTCGAAAGGTCGCCGCCGCTCACCAGGTTTTAATACCATCGTTAACCAACGCTCTTAACGTTCTTCATTCCATATAGTTATTATTGATTTACAAAATTTTGCTAACGATTATGGCTTTATCTTTTTAGCTACACCACACAGACAAATTCAAAGGTGTACCATATGGGCTGTTTCTTGGACCAAAGGCAAGAATATATAACCCTTTTCAAAAATAAACATATGAGATATCAATTGATAATTTGCATGTTATTTTTGTTTAACACGTGAATTGATTTTTATTTTTTGTTTGCATATGGTTTGGATTGGATTTTGAGAATGGTGCAGGAAGTAGAAGAAGTGGGAGGAAAAGAAGAGTTGGAGAAAGAGATAAGCCGGAGAATCAAATTATACAACAAGGGTTCTTCTACCTCTTAATTGCTACAAACCCAATTTTACTTCTTTGATGTTTTTGTAATACATTTTGGGACTAGTCTTTCTTTTAGTATATATAAAAAATGACGTAGAAGAAAGAGTCAGGCTAATAAAGATTTAGAAAAACATAAAGAAACAATATATTCGGGTTTTGTTGAAAAACAAAGAAAAGGAAGTGTTTCGTTGGAAACAAAACGAAAGAAAGAATTAAGCTCTCCATTAGAAGGACAAATTAATGGATCATTTGGCATTCTCTTAAAAAAATAGCTAATTTGCTAATTGATCATATTGCCAAATAACACTTTTTAAAAAAGTGTCACATAAATGTGCAAAGATAACTTCAATCTTCAACAGAAAATTTGCCAGGTTGAGTTAACTTCTTTTCGAGTTGCTCCACTTTGTTGAATCTAAAACCTCTGATTCTTATTTCTTCTGGAACCGATGTGTCCTTGTAATCTACACTCTCCATGGTCCAACCATTGTTCTTTATCAAACCTCCAAGTTTTACCTGTTTTCACAATGTTAATATGATGATAATCAAAGAGATAACAATGGAATATGATAGCTTTCAAATACACATCACATACCTCTGCATCATCAATGGAATCTACAATAAGAGCACCGTCCAAGGAGAGATCTTTGATAAATACATTACGACCCTTGATTGCCATTGTGGATCTCTGAGAGACCTCGCAGTTCCCGCTGACTTTCTTTTTGATATCAGAGAAGATCATTCCCCATTTGGGTTTCCATGTGATACGAGACCATACTTCAACCTCTTGGCCATTCAAGACTTGCTTCACAGGCTCTTCCACTTTGACACCAGCCTAAAGAATTCGTAAAACCATAGAAAATAGATGTCGCTTAGATAATCATGGAAAGAATTGTCTGATTCGAACCGATTTATTTAGAATCAAGTTTCTCTGGAGAGTACTAATTACCTTTTGAAGAATGAGGCTGTTAGCACGATAAATCGCCATTTCTCCAGAAGTAGCACTATGATATGGGTTTCCCTTTGGTACCTTCAGTGGATAGGGGAAAACGTATTATATTAGTCAGAAAGGAAGCACCATCATTCATATTTGGTATTCCTCTCAAATTCAGGTTACAGTTTAAGACATGAACCTTCTTGATCAGTTATTGTCTCTGTTTATTAAGTATTTTACCTTAGCAGCATCTTCAGGGTTATTCTTTACGGGTGCATAAGCAAGCCATATATCCATCACCTACATGAAGAATTACTGTCACAACAAGCATGCATAAGGAAAGTACTGTTATATTCTACAGATAACAATTACCGTGAATCCAACTCGTGCCGTAGGAGGCAATGTCTTTGGATAATCTTGCATCATACACTCTAGACGAGTCGAAGATTTAAATGCTGTTTTGGTGCTATCCTTGTATCTATCATATAATCCAGAAAGTAGATGTCAAAGTCAGAGCATCTACTTTGAGAAACACTGAAGATTCAAGGGAGGAGAAAAGAAGAATTACTTTGGATTAACAAACTCTTTAATGGCCCCTCCAGTTTTTTGCAACTCGTCTTTGTAGGGACCAAGTTCCAGAATCAACTGCATTGAAAAATATTTAGAGTCTTGAAATTTTCCTGATCAGAGACAAATCTTGTCTCGTCGAGTAGAAGAACACTCACTTGATTAATATTTCCCGGGAATGGGGAGAAGCCCGTCTCACAATTAACATCCCCATCAGGGAATCCAGATGCTCTAAGTAGAGGATCAAGTTGATTGTACTCCACATTGATTACCATAGATCTCCCTGGAAACCATTTAAATCCATCCACTCGATTATCAAACGGAAAATATGAAAAGTGTCACTGAGCAAGTGTGGATTTCTACTATTCACTAAAGTTACCATCAACGTGAGTAAGTTTACTAATTCCTCCAATAGCTTCCTTCGCCTTGCGAGGAACAGCGAGAGAGTTAACATGATACTGTTTGGTAGCACTCACACCCAAAGAAGCTGGAATTGCCTGAACCAATGAAGTCATTAAAGAATTGTGAATTTCCATCAAAAATTGTATGAATACTTTAAGACACAAGAGTTGAGTCGCTGCTACTAACATTGAAGAGAAGTCCATTTGTATCTTGGAAAAACAAAACCCATTTTAAACCAGCCTCAAGCCTGAAATTGCAACAAAAAAAAAATTGTTATAGTCAACAGACTTATAAAACTAAAAGATATATATGATAGATGAACTACCATTTATGAAGAAGGCCACTGGAATAAAGAAGCGAATGTACATCACCATGTCCATGAGGTTTTGTCTATGAGTAGCAAAGAAAACGACAGGTCAGCCTGCAAATATTTGTACTAGCTTTGAAAACGTTAACATGAACACAAGTACCTGGATACTGTATTTGTTGTGAGGGTCTAATGCAAGTCTGGCATCGTTATCATCAAGACATGCAACTTTTTCCTAGAAAAAAGGTAGCCAATAGTGCATTATTTCTCAAAACATTTTACGTTTTCATAAAATCTGTCTAGGAAACTCAATAGATGATCCTTTACCTGTTTTAGAAGATGTACTTGAGTAGGTTTCATTCCAAAATAAGAGTTTAACTCTAACAGGTCCAGTGTACGTGAATGAGTATCATCAGATGTCATAATAATGAAAGGAATGTCTCTCTCACTTCCATCTGCAGAAATATACAATCACTGAGGAATGTGAAAAAGTACTTATTCACTTACGTTGATTTAAAAAATTAGAAACATACCAGAATCGATCTTGTTGCTAGCTTCTTGAAGAGCCAATATAGATTCAATGTAATGCTGCAAGAAGCATGTCCCTGTAGTTGTCTCCCTTGGAAGTGCCACCTAAGAAATAGATTCATAACTGGGTCAAATCTGTTTGTAGGTCTATCTATTCTATCTACGGGTAAGTGATTAAGTAAATGAAACATTGTTCACTATGTACCTTGATTCCATTGTAACCAAGACGCTCGCCAAGACCACCAGCAACCAGAACAAAAGCAGCATTCCTAGCTTCGACGACACCTCTTTTTTCCATTTCGATGAAGTTGTCAGTACCAAAAGTGAGATTTTCTCCTGAAGGGACCTGCAAGAACCACAAGAACCTTTTGTTAAAAACCAACAGAGACAACATAAAACAATGAACTTTTGAATTCATACCAACAAAAAAAGAAGATTTGATGATACTTACAGAAGGAGAGAAACCATCATATGGGTTTTTCCCTACTTTCGAATCAGCGAGAAGCTCTTTCGCAGTCTTAATGTATGCTGCTAAACCTCCAGGATAGCTTGAATTTAAGCGAGCAATCTAATAAACATTTTCATTCCAAAACGATGTCTTAAGTCCTGTTTCTACGTTCATTCATCAAAACACTGAGATGTAAGAAAAAAAACATAAAGAAAAAACCTGATCGAAAAAAGCTAGCTTCTCTTTATCATCAACACCGAGTTCAGGCCATTGTTGGAAGAGATGACTCTGACCATTTTCTAATAAGATCTTCGCCAGTTCGATCTGCCACGAAAACCAGATCACGAAATGGAAGACAATTATAAGAAAAGAATGGATCACTAGTCCAGACACAAACATATAACAGAGTGCAGAAGTATAGAAACCTGATCAGGAGACAAAAGTCCGAGGTTACTGTGAAGAGCTGGGACGGATGAGAAGAAATTGGAATCAACCGTAGAAGCCATGAAGAGGCTCTTAACAAAGGAATGATGGAAGAGAACACGAGCAAATTGCAAGCTGGTGGCGATGAGTTTCAAAAGGTATGATTCAAAAAAACAATATTTCAGAACATGGTATGAAACAGAACATGAGCAAGATTAAACTAAATTCGGTTAAGAAATCCAAAAAAAAATCTGAAACTTTCGTGGCGATCAAGGGAAACACGAACAAAGAGAATTTCGATTAATTCGGTTGTGTAATCCATAACCAAAATTCTCGGATGCAAAAATAACAAATCTCGCTTTTTGATATCCTCTCGCGGCGAGGTATGAGCATAATGCGACGAGAAGAGATGAAAATTGAGAAGATCGGTTTACCTGTAGCTTCTTCGACGACTGGGGAATTGTAGAGAAAAATTGATAGAAATGAGAGAGAAGAGGAAAAGACGGGTTTGTGTCGGTGAAAATTGAAGAAGACCGAACCAAAATTATGTGTTTTGTTTGCTTTGTTTATAAACAAAAAAAATCAATTCAGAATTTGAGATTTGGGAGATCGATCGAGACGACAGAGAGAGAGTTTGAGATAAAGCTGGAAAGTGAATCAACGAAAATGCGTTACGAAGATTCGTCTGGTGGAAACGAATCAAAATCTAACTAACTTTTTAAGCAATGTATTTACGAATAATAATCACAATTTTAATAATTTTCTGATAACACATGGCCCACCTAACATATTATTACCGTGGAGAAGATATATTAGAGAAGAGCGCTGCGGAACTGGAGCTCGATGAAAGCCCATCCACATTTTCTATCAAAATCTAAAAGATTTAGCCCAGAAAAGGCCCACGAGGTTTTCTATTTTTGACAGTTCATTCATACACTTGTTGCTTTCTCTAAGATCCAATCTCAGCCGTTCATTATCAAATATTAATGGCAATACTTGTCGAATCTAACGGCTGAAAAATATATGTGGATCCAATACATATATCATTGACTAATCAAGTTTTAGGTCCCTAAATCCCAATCGAAAACCTCCACTCAACACATCATCCACCACGTGTTACTTTCTAATTGGATTAAATATAACATAATTGCTCCGCTCCAGTGTCTCTTCTTTCTCAAAATCTTCTTTCTCAAAATCTTCTTTCTCTCGTCTCTGCGTTTATTCTCTCTGGATCGAAGTAGTAACTTTACGTCCGCGATTTGGTCTCTCTCTCTCTCTCTCTTTCTATCCGATAAATCTCAGGAGAAGTTAGTCGAGGTAGTCTGCTTCTATGCCATTTTGCCGAGGTTAGGATCCAATTCCTTTTCATAATTGCTTCGATTCAATCTTCTTCAATTTCCATAGATCAATCCAATTTGAGTCGATTTTGTAATACTTTATGATTGCCTTAGGTTTTGATCTCTGAATCGACCTACTCGTTTCGTGTTTGCTTTGATTTGATTTTGGTGTATGCATTAGTTTCTGAATGATAATTATAGGTTGATTCATCCGATCGCAGTTTGTCCCGGATTTAGTGTGCGCAGTATGAATTTCGTTAAATTTGGCTTATGATTTGTTTCAAATTGACTTTTTATGTCCATGTTTCGTGGATTACTTTGTGTAGTTTGTGGCTAGCTTTCCGAATTTGGGTTTCAATGTTGATCGAGAGTATGTACATTCAACTTTGGTTGATTTATCTTGGTTTGTTGACCAGTGTTAGTTCTTTTGAATCACTGTATCTTCTAGGTCCCTTGTGCAATTGTGTTTATAGGTTGGTAACCTGAGTGAGTAATTAAGTAATCAGCTGGGTAACATCTGGTTGTGAAAAAGCTTTCTTGTTTAATGTTTTTGCATATAGCCATATAGAAAATAGAACTGTGTGGTCGTGCAGCTTTCATTAGGTTAAGAAAGCAGATGGGTTGGTTTGGTTTGGTATATTATTTTTGAGATCCCTGTTAACGCAAGTCTAATCTAGTATTGTTTTCTTTTGTAGAAAATGGGAGAAGTTAAGGGATGTTGGAAATTAGGACGAATGCTTTCAAAGGATAACTCTGCAAACTCCTACAACGTCTCCCTTCTCTTATCTCCTGTTGTTTCTGTTTGGGATTGTATTGTCCGTAAAATGAGGTATACCTACATACCTGAGTGGGTGTAGTAGTCATTGAGATCATCGCGCCTTGGTGTAGTGAGTTTGGTAGAATCAAAGTAAAAGGAAACAACCAACTAAAAGAAGAAGCCAGTTAACAAAAGCAAGGCAAACAAAGACTTGTAGCAATCATGGATAGCAGTAGCTCGATGTGCAAACAAGCTCAGCCAATTGTTAGAAAAGCCAGGAAGAAAAAAGTAAAAGGTGTAGTGGACCCAATTAAACAAGCTGAGAAGAAAAATAGACGTCTTGAGAAAGCTATTGCTACTTCTGCAGCAATTCGGGCTGAGCTAGAGAAGAAGAAGCAAATGAAGAAGGAAGGACAGCTAGAGGCAGCAGATGAAGAAGATTCAGCAGATGCTGCAAAGAAGAAGCAGGAGAGAGACGAACTGGAGCGTATCAAACAAGCAGAGAATAAAAAGAATCGGCTGGAGAAATCCATCGCTACTTCTGCAGCCATCATGGCTGAGCTAGAGAAGAAGAAGCTTAGAAAACTTGAGGAACAAAAGAGATTGGCTGAGGAAGGTGCTGCCATTGCTGAGAAGAAAAAGAGACGTCTTGAGAAAGCTATTGCTACTACTGCAGCGATCCGCGCTGAGCTAGAGAAGAAGAAGCAAATGAAGAAGGAAGGACAGCTAGACGCAGCAGTTGAAGAAGATTCAGCATATGCTGCAAAGAAGAAGCAGGAGAGAGAGGAACTGGAGCGTATCAAACAAGCAGAGAGGAAAAAGAGACGTATTGAGAAATCCATCGCTACTTCTGCAGCCATCAGGGCTGAGCTAGAGAAGAAGAAGCTTAGAAAACTTGAGGAACAAAGGCGATTGGATGAGGAAGGTGCCGCCATAGCAGAGGCTGTTGCTCTGCACGTCTTACTTGGCGAAGATTGTGATGACTCATACCGAAACACGCTAAACCAAGAAACAGGTTTCAAGCCATGGGACTATACTACCAAAATCAATCTTTTTAGTGGTGGAATAAACAGATTCTTTCCTCACCAACGGTGCTCAAGCTACGCGGTTCATGATAACAACAGAACAAGAGACAGTAACTGGTCGTCAGTCTCATATGAGCCTTTCGCAAGGGGATGGGATAACAACAACAACAACATGGGAATATCAGCTGATTTGTTTGATACTCAAGCTGTGTCGTCACTACAGATCTCTGAGAATACTGACGTTGACGCAATTGTCTTCAATGGGATGTTCAGAAGATGACGACTGTATCATAATTCCCAAGCATTTGTAACTTATTAAAAGTTTGTGTGCTGTTTTTTATTTTACACAACCAAAACAACTTTTTCGTCTCTTACACTGTGCAAATCCTTCATCTCTCTTTAGCTTTTTAGTGAAGTGAGACTCATACGATCTGTGTTTTTGTTTCCTTTGTGGTTGTACTTAATTTAATCCTTCTCAATTCACTGGCATTTTCAATACTACTAGGCTACTAGCAATAGCTTCAAACTTCAAAGTAAAAATTCGGACGTTGCGAGAATCATTTAACTAAAATGAAACGACGTGGTCTCTGACTTGGTGAGTGACTAATTTTTGACGTTCCAATCACCGGTTCGGTTTTATGTTAAACCGGATAGACATTTACTAGTTACTAGTTAGTAGTTACAGCCATAAATTCTGATTCTGGTGCTCCTGCTTTTTTTTATTGAAGTCTGCGTGCTTTAGCTTTGTAAGTTGCTTTCCATTGATACTCTCTAAATCTTTACAACATTCTTCATCTGTTATTAGTTCCTAAGTATATGAACTCTCTGCTTCTTCTCTCCAGCGTTGTTCAGTTGTGTGTCGAGATGTGCTCGAAGTAGGTGACTAGGTTGACTAACTAGTGATTAGGGTTTTCTGTTCAATTTTGGCTTGTTTCTGGTGTTTTTCTTAATTGAGCTGTTTTGAACTATTGATTATTGTGAGTTCATCACACTTGGAACAGACAATAAATTTGACTACAGATCCTGTTCAATAGAGAGAGCTAACTGCAATTCTCGTGGAGAAGCCTCTGTTTTTTTAATAGTGATTAGGAAATATTGAGTTACTGTAGTATTGTTAGATTGGTTTATGCATTTCTTTTGTAGCTTTTGATGAACAATTGGTCATATGCCATTATTTTCGGTTTTATGGTCCTTATGTGATACATTACTATTAAGTGTTTATTTTGTACTCTTACTGAAATCTTGAGAGCTGTTATTTTCAGGTGGATGCAGAATTGCAGACTATACATTCTTTTTTAAGTTCTTGAGCTTGGAACAATACTTTTCTCACTCTAGTTGTTTCTGCAATCAAATGGTAACACCAATCTCTAATGCAATTTTTGTTCATGTCAGTTCAAACTCTTTCAAGTTGATTTTTGTCTAGCTTTTTCTATTGAGGATCAAACTTGTAAACACGCGATTGAAACCAACTGTAGAATGACAGATCTTGTTTGTTATTCTGTCTTTATGTTACTTTGTGTCATCTTCTAAATACTTTTACATATACCTTGCAGGATACTGGTGGGTTTGTAGATGAAGAAAGCGATGGATCTCAAGCTTCTGCACAGTCATCAAGCTCCCAGGCAGTTAGCCATTCAGATGAAGCAATGTCTCGTCCATCAGGTGTTAAGGCGGCAAAGGCCGCGAAAGCTAAAAGGACTCTGTCAGTGATTAAGAGCATGTGGGAGATTAAGCAGAAGGAATTTGAATTGAACGAGAAGCTTAGCAAGAAGACGTTGTTGGAGACTCTACTTCGAAAAACAGCGCCGCTTAGTGATCTTGAAATGGCTTTAAAGAACAAACTTATCACTGACATATTGTCAAATGCTTGAATGGTGTCTTTTATGTCTTGAAAGTTAGTCTTTTTTGTTTCGGTTAACGCTTCTTCACTTGTTTTTGTTCAGTTAGGTTATGAATCTTAAGTTGTTTGTGTTCTGTTCTAAATTGGTTTGGTTGTGCTCTGTTCTAATTGGTTTGTGTTAGTGTTCAAATGGATTGGTTTGTGTTCTGTTCTAAATGAATTTAAATTCGATTTCAGAGTTTAAAAGGATGAAGTCCATGTCGAGATGCAAGAGTTCAAGGAAGCATAAATAGCAAGTACATGCAAGTGTTGTTCTGTTTTGTGTAGAAGTATATAGGCTATGGTCGTGTGAAGATTCACTTGAGTTTGTGTGTCAAATTTTGTGAGTGTATCAAGTTTTGAGAGTGTAGAGTCTGTGTCAAGTTTTGAGAGTCAAATGTATCCCAAACACTTTCACATTTTTTTCAAATGTTTATATTTTCATAGAGGTTGTTAAAATTTAAAAGGTAAAAACCCTTCAGATGTATCCCAAACTTTTGATTTTGTATTATTTCAATTGGTAAATATGGAGATGCTTTTATTTGGTTAAAATGAAGCGACGTCGTTTAATAAAGTCAGCTGGCTTTATAACTTGATGAATGACAATTGACTAATTTTGTCCGAATCACCGGTTCGGTTTTCTCGTTTAACCGGATAGTCCTTTACTGGTTACAGCCATAAATTCCGATTCTGCTGCTCCTGCTTTTTTTTTTTTATTGAAGTCTGCGTCTGTGAGATCACGCTTTAGCTTTGTAAGTTGCTTTCCATGGATACTCTCTAAATCTTTACAACATTTTTCATCTGTTATTAGTTCCCAAGTTGCATATGAACTCTCTGCTTCTTCTCTCCATCGTTGTTCAGTTGTAATCGAAGTAGGTGCCTAGGTTGACTAGCTAGTAATTACCACCACTCAACGAAATCCATGAGGTTTTGGCGATGAATTTAGGGATTTCTGTCCAATTTTGAATTGTTTCTGGTGTTTCTCTTAATTGATTATTGTAAGATTAAGATTCATGTCGGGGAATAGTTACTCTAAGTTCATCAATCACACTTAGAACAGACAATAAATTTGACCACAGATCTTGTTCAATAGATAGAGAGCTTAAGGTTTATCTTCTTTTGTGCTTACTAAACAACTGCAATTCTCATGGAGAAGCCTCTGTTTTTTTTTATAGTGTTTAAGCAAATATAGAGAGTAGTAACTAACTGGAGTATTGTTAGATTGATTTATGCCTTTCTTTTGTGGCTTTTGATCAAAGATTGGTCATGTCTCGTGTGCCATTATTTTCGGTTTATGGTCCTTATGTGAAAGTGTTTATTTTAAATTCTTTCTCATCTAAAGTGTTGAAGAATAGTTTGATTGTTGTATTGGCCTTAAAGCATTTGTACTCTTACTGAATTCTTGAGAGCTGTTATTTTCAGGTGGATGCAGAATTGCAGACTATACATTCTTTTTTAAGTTCTTGAGCTTGGAACAATACCTTTTTCACTCTAGTTGTTTCTTCAACTAAATGGTAACTACAATCTCTAAAGAATTTCTTCAAGTTGAATTTTTGTCTAGCTTGTTCAAACTTGTAAACACGCGATTCAAAACTCATTTTACAATGACAGATCTTGTTTACTACTCTTTCTTTATACTAATTTGTGTCATCTTCTAAATATTTTTGTATATATACTTCAGGATACTGGTGGGTTTGTAGATGAAAAAGGTGAGAACAGATTATATGTTGGAAACCTGGATCTTAGAATAAACGAGTAAGTGAATCACAGCTTGTTATATTACCTCCACACCATAGATCAAAACTTTGCTCAATACCTTATAAGTTTCTCTTCGTCACAGGGCTTCGTTGATAAAAATGTTTTCTCCATATGGGAAGATCATATCAGAAGACTTCCTTTGGCACACACGCGGGCCAAAGAAAGGAGAACCTCGGGGTTATGCTTTCATTCAATACAGCCTTAAAGAGGTAACTAACAATCTGGCTCTCTTGGTTTTGCATTTGTACTTGGATGAAATTGTTTCAAGAAATGAAAAATGTTTTGATTTTGATTGAGCAATCTCCTGATTTCTACATCTAAAGTGAGCATACAGGAAGCTGAATTGGCGAAAGAGAAGATGCATGGGAGATTAGCTTGTGGTAGGCCTTTAGTGGTGCGTCTAGCTAGTGAGAAGCATCTAGAAGATTCCTCTCATGATCACTCCAAAAGATCATTACCAGAAGGAAACAGAACCAGATTTGTAAACGGGAGCAGCTCAGGACAAATGAGCCGAGACGAAAAAGTAACTGCCATTAAGAACAAACTCAAAGCTTTGGAAGAAGATGAGAAACGTGATCCCAAGAAACAGAAAATTTAAGAAAACGGTTTTCAAACACACAACTTTGGGTCTATGTGACTCTGTGACTCTGACCATTTTTCAGTTTTGGTTTGATTTGATTTGGTTTACCGGTTTAATCGAAACCAATTTTGATTTAATATTTCGGTTTGGCTCAGTGTTATATATAAAATTTGTAATGGAAAGCAAAAGTTGACGCACTAATAGGCACACTGAGTCAATTCCACTAATCACTTCCCTTTTCCACCTTTTCCTCGTCGTGAAGCAGACGCGACAAATGGCGACGAGCTTGCCATTACTCAATGTGATCGGAAACTCGTTACCGTCGTCGTCGAGACTATTTCGTCGGCGTTCGTACATTGTTTCACGCCAAGATCTACCTGAATTCTCAGCTAAATCAACCTCTTCAAGGCTTAGCTTCTCTCCTGCTTCGTTGTCGCAATTTCGTAACGGAACCGACAGGTTTCTGTCGCCGGAATCATCATCTCCGATCCGATCGGTTACTGTGAGTTCGTTGAGTACGCCTCTCATTTCTCCCAACGATGAATGGGGAACTTGGACTGCTCTCTTCGCTACTGGTGCTCTCGGTCTCTGGTACGATCATCACTCTTTATAGAACTTCGATCGTTACTTTATCTGATCGGAGATTTGAATTTTACGTTGTGTTGATTCTTAAGTGAAGTTGATTTTGTGTGATACCAATTGTGAAGTTTGAAATCGGAAATGGTGTGGGATTGATTGTATAGGTCGGAGAAGACAAAGGTCGGAGCCGCTATGAGTGGTGCGTTAGTCAGCACTCTAGTTGGTCTTGCAGCTAGTAATCTAGGGATCATTTCTTCTCAAGCTCCTGCTTTTGCTGTTGTGTTGAATTTTCTGCTTCCATTAGCTGTTCCTCTGTTGTTGTTTAGAGCTGATTTGCGTCGTGTGGTTCAGTCCACTGGAAAGCTTCTCTTGGCCTTTTTGATTGGATCAGGTATAAGGATCATAACATTCACACTATTCCTATGGTTATGCTCTTGATATTTCTGACTTTGAATTATCAGAAAAACCTGAGCCTTTGCTATTTCATAACAGTTGCCACAACGGTGGGTACAGCTCTGGCATACTATTTAGTGCCAATGAAGTCACTTGGCCCTGATAGTTGGAAGATTGCAGCTGCTCTCATGGGAAGACATATCGGTGGAGGTAACAAAAAATTCATGTCTTTGAACATCTGCATCTGTATCTTCCATTTTCTTGACGCGCCAATATTGTTCACTTATTTCTATAGTGGTGTATAAGTTGCATTGTGATTATTTTTTTTCCAGCCGTCAACTACGTAGCTATATCAAATGCTCTTGGAGTTACACCATCGGTTTTAGCTGCTGGACTGGCTGCTGATAATGTTATATGCGCTGTATATTTCACGACATTGTTTGCTTTGGGCTCCAAAATACCTGCAGAAGCTGTACCGCCACCGACTACTAGTAAGTCTGAATGTTGCTGTGATGTCTGGTTTCGTTTGATTTGGCTTCCTTTGGAATTGATCATTGAGGTTGTGTAAATATTCAGTTAGAAAGTCATTTCTATTGGATTAGATATCCAGAGGAAAATGTTCTGTTCCATTCCTTTTTCATGTCGATTCTAGCCAGTTTCTGAACTCTGACTTAGGTATTACTCTCCTATGGCAGTTGTAGATGCAGAGACGAACGAAGCTTCTGAAACTAAAAATAAAATTCCTGTGCTACTGATAGCTACTGGAATTGCTGTGTCATTAGCTATCTGCAAGGCTGGGGCTTTGCTAACAAAGTACTTCGGAATTTCGGGTGGTAGCTTACCGGCTATAACAGCGGTTGTTGTTATTTTAGCAACTGTCTTTCCGTCCCAGTTTGGTCGTCTTGCTCCATCTGGAGAAGCCATGGCTCTAATTTTGATGCAGGTATGAGACAAGAAATTCAAGAACGATGCAACCTTCTTGATATTAATCAAGCTAGTTTTCTTTCAGGTGTTCTTCACAGTGGTGGGTGCAAGCGGAAACATATGGAGTGTGATCAACACGGCGCCGAGCATATTCTTGTTTGCATTGGTTCAAATTGGGACACATCTGGCTGTGATATTGGGCATAGGAAAGCTGCTAAACATCGAGCTAAGGTTACTGCTTCTAGCATCAAATGCTAATGTCGGAGGACCCACGACCGCAGCTGGAATGGCGACGGCAAAGGGATGGAACTCGTTGATAGTTCCCGGGATTCTGGCCGGAATATTTGGGATCGCCATTGCAACTTTCATAGGAATTGCATTTGGAGTTAAAGTTCTTAAGTTCATGTGAAGATGGTAGTATAACTAAACTATGGACCTGACTCTGCTCAGTGCTCACTCTCTCTCTCTCTCTATATATATATATATATATATATATATATATATATATATATATNTTT